>ERZ794949.79-NODE-79-length-37309-cov-171.214715_pt1 | contig 37309 bp, 22 predicted proteins | sample MGYA00511363_ERZ794949 | MGnify/ENA primary metagenome ERZ794949 (study PRJEB30137, sample SAMN04331402) | food metagenome | isolation source: T1 must sample point D1 replicate B | place: Australia: South Australia ...
TTTTTTATTGAATGTTATTAGTTCTGATGAGCATTCCTTAAAGGAGCATTTGTATATATGAGACATGTTTTTTTGTTTGTCAATTTTTTGGTGTCTTGTTTGGTGTCACAGATTTGACGTTAAAGCTGTGATGTATCCAGTGGGAAAGGAGGGTTATCCGCCAAAAAACCAAAAAAAGGCTATCAATCGGAGATAAGCCTCTTCGCTCCTTCTTGATAGATCTGCTGGTCGGAGATAAGCCTTTTTGCTCCTTCGCTTTTTAATCAATTATCAGAATGTTTAAATAGACATGCTACTTTTGTGTATTTTGCTAAGGTTCAAAGAAGAAACTGAATTAAAAAAAAAACAACACTAAGAGTCTATTTAAAAGTAAATAAACCTTCAGTCTTTACAAGCACACTTTGGTTACAGCAATCCAAAATATATGATCAAAAATGAACGACGGATCAGAAGACATGCTAGAGCCCAAAAATGAAGAATTCCAAATAGGATTCAACCTTTGTTTGAATAATTTTTTTCTTGATATTTATTTGCCATTTATACAATCTTTGATAAATCAACTAAAAATTAATAGCTGCTACTCAGATAATAAGATATTGCAGCATATCGAAGAGAACTACGACGCCTTGCAGGAATACTTACAAGACTTAATAATACCCACTGCAAATGTGTCTGATGCTGATATATCCGAACCATCAGTAAAGTACGATTTTTCATCAGTAAATGTTGATGATTTTTTTAAAAGAATCACTGCATTACAAACAGAGCTACTTAAGATTAATCATAAACAGTTGTTTGAAAGTAAGTTAGATTCTGTGGTTTTAAAGAGTCTCAAAAAAGATGCTTACAAGATAAATGATAAGTCGTATACATCAGTAAACACATCAAAAGACTTAGCAAGTAGAAACAATTATTTAACTGAAGAATCAAAAACCTCTATATAACATAGAAATCATCCAGTGAGGAGCATAAAAATTGAAAATGATGAAGTACAAAAAGAAAACAAAGATTTTCAAAAAAGTCTATAAAACTAGCTAAAACACCTATTGAATGAAATCTTCAATAAAACCTGTTCAATCTCTTAAACCCGTTTTGTTGGTTTACTTCGTTTCAAATTACATGTATGGTTTTCGTTCAGTCTTAATAAACCTTCGCCAAATATATATAGCTATATATTTTGAAATACTCTTTTTTTTTTTCGCGTTTTGGTGCTCAAACAGGCTAACATATTTTTCTGCTATAATACCTTAGTCGACTTTGAAAAATTAATTGAGAAGAACCAAAATCCATACAAAGAGAAATTGACATGGCTGAAGTTGATAAAATATCTCTTGAAGGTATAGATTCAGGAAAAAATGAAATTTCTCAAACCCCAAAAAATGAATTAAGTAAGCCTGAGCTGTTGGAAAATCAAGTAAATAAAAAAGTTAAAAGAACTAAAGCAGAGTATTTACAAGAACTTGCTGATAAGAAGAGACTGAAAGAACAAGAAGTAGCAGAAAAGAGAAGAATTAGAGAAAAGGAATTGGAAGAAAGAAGAAGACTAAAGGAGGCTGAACTTGAAGAAAAGAAGAAAGCAAGAGAACGAGAGCTTGAGGATAAGAAAAAACAAAAAGAAAAAGAATTGGAGGAAAAGAGAAAAGCTAGAGAAAGAGAGATAGAAGAAAGAAAGAAATTCAAAGAACAAGAGCTTGAGGAAAAAAGAAAACAAAAAGAATTGGAATTGGAAGAACGAAGAAAACTAAAAAATCAAAAAGAGCAAGAAAGGCTAGAAAAGGAAAAGATAAAGCAACAGAAAGACGAAGAAAACTTATCAAAGCTGAGAATATCCAACTTTTTTAAAAAGAAGAATGATAAACAAGATAACATAGAAAACAGAAATATCAAGCCTGGTACATTTTCAAGACCTATTACTTTAAATGCTGTCACTGATGATTCCTTAATTGAAGGCGAAAATCTAACCAACATCACAATAAACGATAGTTCTATAGTACAGATTGATGAGGACACAATTTGTGATTTTGATAAAGAATTTCAAGACTTTTACTTAAAAACCAACTATGAGAGATTTGGTGACAATACTAATAAAAAATCCAGAAGTGTTGAAATAGATAGTATTATAAACTCACAAGAAGACCTTACACAGACTTTGAAAGACTCATTTGTAAGTCTTAAGAACTTGAAAGCTGAATATTTGAGTAAACAAGTTTTGATCACTTTGCAAGACAATTCATTAGTTGTTTTTCATGAGTGTGATAGAGGTGACATGTCCGATACAGAATTGCTAAAGCTACTTGAAAAGGTTCCTCATAAGTACTTGAAGTTTTATGAAAATGTCAGTTTGCCTTTTACAGGTACATACTCAGAGAGTACTCTTATACCGGCCAATAATCCATTTGATGTGGAGAAAACCGATTTTGAGTATGGTAAAGACTCTGATTATGAATCAGTAGCATACATTGACTCTGATGTTGATGGAGATAATGAATTTGATGATGGTGAAGAAGGTGAAGAATTGGATAGTGAAGATGACGACGAGGACGAGGACGATGATTACGACGATTCTGGCAATGAGCTTGATGAGTTTGTTGAACCAGATGCAACTGGTGTATCGTCTAAGGACACTGTTGCAAAGAACAGTAAGAAAAAGACACTTTTAATTCCAACAATACAATTCAACAATAAAGAAGCAGCCGTGTTTTTGGATCCATTACAGCAGTCTTTTTTTAATGATAATGACAGAGAATATATTGACAGCATTTCTGCTACTATCTTATATCCGACACCAATTAACATAAATGAACCAATAGGTCTTCCTGAAGAAAAGGAAGTTGAACCAAAGAAAAGAACACTAGAAAAGGCACAAACTGAATCAACTGATATCATACTAAAGGACGGTGAAAGTGAAAATACAGAAAATAGCACAGCTTTGTCAAATGAAATAAAAACAAGCAAAGAAGAACCTGATCCAAAAAGGGCCAAAATAATTATCTCAGATACAAAAGCATTGATTAAGATGTTAAAAAAAGTAAGCGGATGTCCGTACAGCAAAAATACCATGGTTGAAGTCATTGGTTTCGACTTGGAAAGTAAATTTAGCAGAAAGATTATCAAGGATACAGTAGATCATTATGCTACAAGAGTCAAAGACATTTGGGCAATGAACGATCCTGATATAATAAAGAAGCTAGAGGAAAAAATCATTTCTGATTCGTCAAACCAATAATCAGTATATACACTCATCATATTTAAACACTCTTTCACTAGCAGGGAGTTCTTGACTATAAATTAATTAAATTTCCTAATTTGGTAATATTACACTCTGAATTGGTGAAAAAAAAAAAAAATTTCACTCTTTTTATATGTGTTTTCGTGCCTGGGGGAAAAGCTATGTTTTGATACTGAATTTTTTTCGCTTGTTATGAATTTTAAAAACTTAGACTGTTTACAATTAAAGAAATCACGTAGAGAAATTTTGACAAGAAGCGAAACATACAACCCATAAACAAATATCGATTATAAAACGAGATGTCACCAATACCTTCCGATGACGATAACTTTTTGCCGAGCTCAGATCCGAACCCACATTTGAATTCTGAACTTGAACAAAGATTACCAAATAACAACATTGATGATTCGTCTTTAGGAGAATCCAACAATCTAAGAAATGATGGAGAAACAGTGTCATCATCATTGAATGTTTCAAGCCAAGTTGGCAACAATAATTTAAATTCTCAACAGGAAGCAGTTTCCAGTATTGCTAGACATCAACTTTCATCAGAGATAAACAGTAATATCAGAAGCAATTCGTCTTCTTTTCTAAACAGTGAGGTTGGAAGAACACCAAGACATCAAAAAAGATCCGATATAGGAACAACAAATGAACAAAGATTGTTCAACATGACTAGCAGTGATTTAGGATCTCAATCATCATCAAGAAATAACATATCCAGAGCTCAAGAACCTTACTCAATGGCTAGTGATTTTGAAATGAATTCCAGTAGCTTATACAATAACAATGGAAATAACTTACCAAGCTCCGACTTAGGAAGTGATCCAGCTGAAGGTTACGATTACAATAACGAAGACGGTGATGACCAAGGCCCTAAATCTGTTATTTGGGGTACCAGTGTTGATACAGCTGAAGTAAGAAGAATTTTTGAAAATTTCCTGATGAACTTCAAATATGCCGATAGAAAAGATTATGAATACAGCCTAATTAATCCAGGTTCTCAAACGGCAGAAATGTATGCATTTCAGGACGGTGATGATGATGCTTACTACGTTGAGAAGATGAAGAAAATGGTTCAAATGAAAAAGATCAATTTGAATTTAGATTGTAGAAATATGCTAGTCAACACAAGATACAAAAAGCTATACGGATGGCTGCTTAAATATCCTAATGAAGTCATTGTTTACATGGATGATATTTTGAAGGATTGTTTAATGAAAATATGTGAGTATGATGAAGAATGGATGACCTTCAGAGATGAATTAGAATTGAAGTTCCCTAGAGTCAGACCATACAATATCGAAAACACCAGAGGGATCAGAGAGTTGAACCCAGGTGATATGGATAAATTAATAAGTATTAAGGGTCTTGTATTAAGATCTTCAGCTGTCATTCCAGATATGAAGAATGCATACTTTAGATGTGGTATTTGTAACCATCATGAAGCAGTATCTATCAATAAGGGTACAATTAAAGAACCAAGTAAGTGTACTTCACCAAGTTGTACAGCATCAAACAGTATGATTCTGGTGCATAACAGATGTACCTTCAGTGACAAACAAGTTATAAAGTTACAAGAAACTCCAGACCTGGTACCAGATGGTCAAACTCCACATTCCGTTTCCTTAGTTGTTTATGATGAATTAGTTGATTCCTGTAGAGCAGGTGATAAAGTTGTCATAACCGGTATTTTTAAATGTATTCCTGTAAGATCCAACCCAAGACAAAGAGCCTTGAGAAATATCTTTAAAGACTACGTTGATGTAGTCCATGTTAAAAAGATTTCTAATGATAAGTTAGACTTGGACACTTCTACTATTGAACAGCAATTGTTACAAAAAGAAATGGAGGAAGAAGAAGCAGGTGGTTCTGGTGTTCAAGAAATCAGACAATTGTCTGCAGAGGATGTTGATAAAATACATATTTTAGCATCTAGATACGATTGTTATGATATCTTGGCAAGATCTATAGCGCCTTCCATTTATGAAATGGACGATGTAAAGAAGGGTATTCTTCTACAAATGTTTGGAGGTACCAATAAAACCTTTAAAAAAGGTGGTAGATATAGAGGTGATATCAATATTTTATTATGTGGTGATCCATCTACTTCGAAATCACAAATATTGAAATATGTTCACAAAATAGCTCCTAGAGGTGTTTATACTTCAGGTAAGGGATCCTCTGCTGTTGGTTTGACAGCTTATATCACCAGAGATGTTGAAACTAAACAATTAGTGTTGGAATCAGGTGCTTTAGTATTGTCTGATGGTGGTGTTTGTTGTATTGATGAATTTGATAAGATGAACGATTCAACTAGGTCAGTATTGCATGAAGTTATGGAACAGCAAACAATCTCTGTTGCCAAGGCCGGGATCATTACTACCTTAAATGCCAGAACTTCAATTTTAGCATCTGCTAATCCTATAAAGTCTAGATACGATCCTAATTTGCCAGTCACTGAAAACATTGACTTACCACCGCCTTTGTTATCAAGATTTGATTTGGTTTATTTGATATTGGATAAAGTTAACGAAGACTTGGATAGAGAGTTGGCTACTCATTTAACAAGCTTGTACTTGCAAGACAGTGTTAAAACAGGAGCATCTGACGACATTTTGTCAATCGAATTTTTAACTATGTACATCAATTATGCCAAGCAAAATGTTCATCCAAAGTTAACACCAGATGCAGGTGAAGAGCTTACAAAGACTTATGTTAACATGAGAAGAATGGGTGATGATCCAGATTCCGATAAAAAAAGAATCACTGCAACCACAAGACAGTTAGAATCAATGATCAGATTATCCGAAGCCCATGCAAAGATGAGATTATCAGATACAGTAGAAGTCAGTGATGTTAAAGAAGCTTGTAGATTGATGCAATCAGCTATTAAGGCATATGCTACAGATCCAAAAACAGGTAAGATTGATATGGGTCTTGTTCAAACTGGACACTCTGTTGATGAACAAGCTATCAGAGAAGAATTCCAAACATGGTTGATAAATTATTTGCAAGTGAATAATTACGTTTTGGATAGCACCATATCTGTTTCTGACTTGATTAAGAAGTTTAGAGAATTGGTTGAAGAGTCCAAACAAGACGATGAAATTAACGAAGATGAAGGTAGCACCAACTTGAGTCAGTTGGGTTCTTTGACTAATACCGATATCGGTGTTATTATAGACAGAATGACTGGTGATGGTGATTTGATCACTAAAAACGTAAGATCTGTTAAGCACATATCTGTAAGTAGATAAGCGATATATACATTTGTTAAAAACATGCCATCTTTTCCTCTTTCGTAGAGATTAGTCAAACACCCATATTAGAGGTTTAACGCGTTGCTACCAACATTTCTTTTCCAATTGGATGGTGGTCACATGACTTGGTTTAAAAATATATAGAAATCACGCCTTCCAATGAAAACTCCTTCATTAGGCTATAAATCCCATCGAGTAGCGTTTTCTTTTTTTCACCTCTTTCGGACTTAACTCTCTCTGTTTTTTTTGGTCCACCTTCATTTTTTTACTACGAGAGAAAATTTTTCATTCATTGCTTTTTTGGCTGTGGGCTTGTGAATTCCACACAACGCTTATTTTTCAGTTTTTTTAAATACTGTTTGGTGAGAGAGTATTACAAGCTATGAATTGAGTATTATAAATAAGAGGATTAAATACTGTATATCTAATAAAAAAGAAGAGATTGAAAACCCCAAATAAATAGAAACAATCATTTTTTTTATATAAATCTTATTCTAGTAACACATCTAGTTGATAAAAACACTAAAACTACATTGTTATATTTTCTTTCAAACTCATTTAATACAAATATATAAAAAAAAACATGTCTTCAATTTTAAGTAAAGTCACCACCACCGCCAAGAAAATCTACGTCACCGAAGGTTTAGCTCCACCAAGCATTGCTCAATTCAAGCAAGTCTACAGCTTAACTTTTGATGCTTTAAAGACCTCATGGAAGAGCAGTGATGCCACTTACGATAGATTAGTCAAGGTTACCACCAGACAATGGTTGTACTACGGTTTAGGTGCTCTTCAAGTTTTAGGTTTCTTCGCTATTGGTGAAGCTATTGGTAGAGGTAAATTCGTTGGTTACCCAATCTACTTACCAAAGCATGAAGAAGAACACCATTAAATGTAATGATTCTTTTTGAAAACGATTAATGCTGAATAGGAAAAAACTTTTTTTTTTTTTCAATTTAATACTTTTTTTGCCTAAAGATCAATTATACACATAACCCCATATTAACATTAGATATATTCCTTTCAATTTAAACTAAGTATATGAAATCTCAAAAAAATAAATAAAAATATACAAATCTACAACGATTTATTTAGTTGTATTTTACAAATCCTTCCTTTTTTTTTTTACTTCTTCTTTCTAACTTGCTGTAGTTTGAACTGTAACCCATTTGGTGAACTATTGGATTTTAATTCAGAGAAATAGTGAACAAAAAGTTTGAATGAATTCTATAAATTATTTAAAAAAAAAAAAAAAAATACTCTAATTATTGCCATTTGCCTTCTTTTGTTTCTTTGGAGGTCTTACAATTCCTTCTTGCTTTCTTTTCTTAGAAGCTTCTATCATTTCCTTCTTCATTCTTCTTTCTTTTCTGATTATACCAGGAACTGTACTGATTTTTTCTCTCTTTAGTTTATTAACATCTTTCTTTTTCTTTTCTTCTCTAACACGGCCTTCAACCAACCAATCAGGAACACCTTCAGCACCATGCTGTTTCATAACCTTAGCTATAGGAACAACATCCTTTGCATCTATTTTAGAATATAAGGTTATGCATTCACATTCAATTTTCTTTTTGCCTTTGTTGTCGCTGTATGAAGTCAGCCCTCTACCTAGTCTACCTAATCTATGAATGTACAACTCTTTGTTCTTTGGAATATCATAGTTGATTACAGTTCTTATCCCATTAATATCCAAACCTCTAGCCATGATATCAGTGGTAATGATAACCCATACTTTCCCTTCTTTGAAATCATTGATGACATTCTCTCTTTCATTCAAGGTCATCTTCGAATGCAAAGTTGCCATTGGAATGCTATTATATTTCAATTCATTGTATAAAGCCATACAACGAGCATGTGATTCCAAGAAAATCAACATAGGTGGTATGAATTGTGCGTTTTGTTGTAATTGTCTCAATTGCAACAACTTACCTTGTTCATTACCTACAAATACTAATGACTCAGTGATTTTTGGTTTCACTATGTTTGAAGTTAGCTTAGAAGAGTACTTACATTCTATCAATTCCGGTTGTTTCATATGATTTTTGATTATGTCGTTGAATACTTTATCTTCAGGTTTGGTGGCTGAGTACATCCACTTGTTGATGTTGCTTTTACCATCAAATAATCTTAATAGCTTTTCTGTTTGTTTGATGAAATCACTGGAAAATAACTGATCAAATTCATCAATAACAAAGTACTTAACATTTTCCAAAATGCTTTCAGTATTTTCCTTATTTAAAACAGATATCAATCTTTTAGGTGTACTGATAAGTATTTGTGGTAATTTGATACTGTTGTCATCATTTTCAAATAATAACTTGTTTGATAACTTACTATTCAATAATTGTACATCCAGTTTATTGTTTGATTTTTTGACTTTGTGATTCAAAACAATTCCTTGTACAAGATTTTCAGTGACTTGGAAAATTTGCTTTGCTAGATCGTTTGTTGGTGCAATGATTATACTTTGTAATGAGTTCATGTTGGAATCATTTGAGTTTGCAATTATTTTTGATACTAATGGGATTATAAAGGCTAATGTTTTACCTGTACCTGTTGGAGAAATACCAATGATGTCAATGTCTTCATTTTCAGTATGTATTTTGATGGACTTTGATTGGATTTCTGTTGGCTTATCAACATTCAATAGATGATTGTCAATGTTGTAGATAAGCTTCCCGTTGAAATGATTCTTCACAAGTAAATCCTTCATAGAAACATCTTCATCATCGATACTTTGCTCTTCAATTTGGTCATTGGAGGCTGTGTTCTTCTTAGTTTGATTGTGAAAGAAATCCAGCTCTTTGTCTTCTTCCAACGATGTTTTTTTTGTTGTTTTGGTGTAATTTCTGTTAATTGAATTTGACTTGATATTAGTACCTCTGGTCAAGACTTTAAAAATATCCATGTTGTGAATGCAATGGTTCTGTTTAGATGGTTTCTCTTAGAGATGTGTTATACAGCAAAGTTTCTTTTTTCAAATTTCTTTTTTTTTTCTTCAATCTTATAATAACGAGAGTTGAAAAAAAAGAAAAGTGGTATTGGTAGCGTTTCCCGTTTTTTTGTTCACATTGAATATATACAGCAGAATTATAGAAACAAGAAGGTGAAAACTACAATTTTTGGTCAAATTGTGGGTAAAACCATGCACAGCAATATGATTATTAGCAGGCCTTGTTTGAGCAGGTATTGGAGCTATTAATGCTTCTTTTTTTTTTCTTCTTTTTTCTTTTTGTTCAGTACTTATTTCTCCTGTATTTCGAGTAGTTATCCATTAGCGATACATGTAATGCGTGTACAGTGAATCACGTGTGTTTTATTCTTTTTTTTTGCATATCGGAGATACATCGGACTTAACACTTCCCTTTTCGGAGAAGAAAATTTTTCAACCATTTTCTTCATCACTTTTTTCTTCACCTACACTAGTACTAAATGCTGGACGTAAACCATACATTAAAAGCCCATAGACCGAAGCAATAAATACAATGTTTAGTGGACAAGTACAAGCTAAGAGATTTTTGAAAGCAAAAATTAGACTACCTACACCACATTCGAATCATAAAGTGAATGAATTCAAGCTAAAAGAATATAAAAAGAATGAAACTATAATTCCTCTGTTTAGCCATACAAACAGTGAAAACAATAAGACCAATTACTTGCCAGACTTCAAGAATTTAGAAGAATTTAAGCTTCCTTACGAAGAAACTCAATTATCCAATTTGTACACAAGTTTGAGCACTTTATTTGGTCAAAATCTAGTTGTGAAGAATATCCCAAAAAACTTACTGGTTAGTGAAAAATACTTCAACGGTTCAAGATTACCACAACCGTTCATAAGATACAGTAACAATCAAGAAGTTGAAAGAACAGGTAACAACGCCCATTTTAACGCCATTGGGGAAAATTACATAAATTTCATCAAGGAAAAATACGCTTTGGAACAAACTAACTTGGACAAGATCTCTGATTTAGAACCCACTGCTGTTCTAGGGTTCTTGTACTTGACCAATTATAACGCTGGTAATTCAGTTGATTTTGAATCTAAATTATTGCAAGTTTTGAAAAATTAATCTGATTATATATGAATTAACTTTTGGAAACAAATAGAAGAAGAAAAAGATATATAATAATCACCACATGTATATAATAAGCAAGTAATATTATCCAATCAGCTACTTAACTGAAGAAATTCTCTCATTTACTTAATTTTGTTTGTTGTTTTATCATTCTATCCGATCTCCTTTCACCGCACATCTATGTATCTTCTTTGTTATTAGTTACAATCTAAATATATATTATTTATTTAATTTATTTTTTTTTTTTTTTACAGTAGCTGTTGATCCAAATGGGCTATCTCTTTCTTCAAAGACAACTCTTCAACAACCTTCACCAATTTCTTTACATTCTTTGCAATATCAAACGCAATACCAGCTAGTCTTTGTTTAAATGACTTGTCTGGATACTCACCTTTATTATCAGTATCAATTAAAGATTTCATTCTTCTTTCACAATCTTGTAAACTTGTGATAATATACTCACCTATGGTTTTCAAATCATTGTTCTTTTCCACAGATGTCATTGCATTCACACACACTTTGCTCACAACCGTCATAATCTTTTCACTTTCACCGTTCAATTCCTTGATAGTAGTCTTTGGGTTCTTGATGGATGTCAACAAGGACTGAATTGTTTGGATAACCTCAATAGATTCGTTTTCCAAGTAGTGCAGCAAGTTATTCAAGTCTTTTTCTTCCTCAGTAGCCTCGTAAGATCTGTTGCTATCCAAGCTCTTATCAGCTGCTGCATTTTCGTTGATATTTTCTTGTGGAGTATCGATGCTCTTTCTTAAATCACTCTTAATCTTTTCTACCTTGGCATTCTTCATTTCTCCGAAAGCAGACACTCTATCTTCAATTGATTGTAAAGAATTTCTTTTTTGTAAGTTGTCAATTTCTTGGAAAGACTTGGATGGGGTTCTCTTGTGTTGTCTTGAGTCTACAGAAATATCAGAAACGTTTCCAACAGTGGTATCTTTTATGGTTGAGTTGTCTTCGCTGAAAGAACTATCTTCAAAAGCCTTGACTCTATTCAGAACTCCTTGAGATTTGTTGTTTCCTTGTTTAACGCTAGAAATGGATTTTTCTGCATCCTTCTTCAAATTTAGACTCAATCCTTTTACATTTTTATTGGAATTATTAGCCAAGTTTTCAGTTGAATCAGCATTGGCCTTTGTTGAGGTTACTAACATGCCAGTAAACAAACCAGTGTTGGAATGCTTTCTATGGACACTAGAGTTTGCTACATTGGTGTTGGTTGAGCTTTCTATGTCATCTATTTGTGGCAATGAAGACATTCTTTGAGTTATTTTTAAAGGTCTGACAGTAGAATCAGTAAATTCATTTTGAGCTTTTACAGTATTATTATCAATTCCCTTTATACTATGATTGGAGATATCTGAAATAGAGCTATTGGCTAAATTTCTAGTATTTTGTGCATTGTTGGGACTTGAGTGTACTTTACTGTCTTTATTTAGATTACAACCAGCCTTGTAAATTAATTGGTACAAAGATCCTAAAATTTCTAACAGAGCGTTTTGAATGATAATTTTAGGGAAAATAGCAGAAAACTTGGACTGGTACTTCAAAGTAGTGATCAAATGAGTAGATGAAGTATTTGCTAAGATACAGTATTCTGTGTATATTTGATTGCTATCTTCCATTTCAACGGTCTTCACAATGTTGGTCACTATATCAGACAACTTAATTGCTGACAAGAATAAATCTTTGTTGCTTTGTTGTGGATTGTAGTTTTGTACTTTTTTTGAAAAATCAACCACTATTGTTTGGAATTCGTTAACATGTTCTATTGGAATAATTCCTTGACTGAAATATTCTTCAACACCAAAGTTTGAAACATTGCCTTCATCAAAGATATCAGTTTTGATGCCTTCGGATGTGTTTAATAACCTGTTGCCAATTTCCAAGTCTGTTATTTTTTGTTTCAAATCTTCGTTTTCAATTGAAAGCTTTTTATTGTCGGATACAATATTAATGTAATTTTTAGCTTGATATTGTTCATTATCTATACTCTTGTCATTAGATTCAACTTGAGATTTCAAGTGATTAATGATTTCTTCATTGTTTGATAGTTCATCAATCAAACGGTTTTTAAGTTGAATTTCAAGATCTAATTTTTCCTGAATTTTAGCATTTTCTTCACTTAAAAACTGATTTTTGGTAGCTAATGAGGAGTTTTTATTACCTAAATCATCTATTTTCAATTGTAAAGATTTTTCTATTTCATCATTTCTTTTGTTAATAGATGCGTTTGCGGCTTCCAAAGCAAGATCCTTTTCCTTGATAGTAGAATTTTCATGGTCAGCTTTGTTGTCTAATGAGATACCAATGTTATCGTTTGAAGCACTTCTGGAAACACTGACATTTTGTCTAGAAAAGCCGGCTGGCATTTTTAAGTCAGAAAAATCTTTATTTATCTTTTCAGCATTTGAAGCGACAATTTGATTGTTGTCATGTTCTCCTTCATCATCTGACCAATCCATATCAGCTTTTTTTACATTAACAGGTTGAACACTAGGTTTATTAGTTATGCTTTTTTCGGCTTCTTCGTTATCAGTAGCAGTTGTTGAACTTCCTACGTTGTTAACAGCTGCTGGAAAATCATTTTCTTTTGGTTCAATAACCTCGGATGTATCTTCTTGAACATCAACAGGATCATCAAATTGTGGATCCAAATCATATTGTCTTCTTCTGATCTCAAACGATAAATCATCAACTAAATCTAAAAATCTCTTCAAGGAAAGATTGGCTAATTTTTGTCTAGCTTGGTTCCTTTTCAAGTGTAAATCTTCTTGCGGGAGTAAATATTCGGTATCCTGATCACTGCTTGTTCTTCTTTCAACCTCATCATTCACATCAGTGATCAATTCAAAAAATTGGTAAGTGTGAAGATTTAGTAATCTTTTTCTGGCTTTGACGGCTCTTGAAGATTTGCTTCTGTCGGCTCCTGGACTGTTTTCTAATTTGTTTGTATTAAAGTATTTGTTCAAAGTCATATAATAATGAAAGATTGCGTTTCTGTCATTAGGAGTTAATTGATTATTTTTAGAGTTTGAAGGCTTGGTAGCACTTTGCGTAAAAACAGAAGCCATCTTTAAGTGTTTCGGTAAATTTTCAGTATTATGATGGTGAGGATAAAAAATTTTCTATGTCTCACAAATTCAATGTTATTAAATGAACTTTGCTATAACTTCGACTTTAAGTTTAATTGGTATTTTTTTGGTTTATTTTTTCAATCAAGTAATAATAACAAAAAAAAAAAAAAAGAAATCAACAGCTATCAATATATATATGTACTTATATTTGCTCTTGATATAAATCCTACAATCTTAAAGTTGCTTATTTTGGGGGATTGTGCTATTACCCAAGATCTCTTAAGTCGAAACTTATACAGATTGTTCACAAAAAGAAAAGAAAAAATTGATTTGCAGCGTATTTTTTTTTAAAAAGCGAAATTGAAAAATCTGCAATTCAGCTTCACAAAAAATATATATATGTTGAATCTTTAATTAAATTTCCTATTTGGGAAATAGTATTTTTTTCTTAGCCTTATACGGATTTTGGTCACGTGAAATTATGGTTGCACGTGACGGCTTAGTGGAATGACATGAAATTGCTTTGTGATTGGTGGTAGCAGAAGGAATTTCAGCTTACCAGTAGTTAAAAATATAAACTATTTGGCCAGTTTACAGTTGGCTGTTTTACCTTTTTTTTGGTAATATTTATTTACTAGTGGGTAATTTAAACTAATATTCACAAGTTTTTTTAGAATGTTTAAAATGTAAACAAAATTTTTTTTCAAAAAAAGTGCAAAAAAAATTAAACAATGCTCAATAACAGGATCGAACTGTTGACCTTAGTGTTATTAGCACTACGCTCTAAACCAACTGAGCTAATCGAGCTTCGAATAATTTTATATCAGATTTTTTAATTAGAAATTTTTATTTTGCTGAAAAATAGTAACTTTTACTTTAAAATGGTTTTGTTGTGTTGTTTATTGAATGATGGTCTCCACAGCACCGTATATATACATACACACGCATTGCTGATGAAAGCAGCAACAAAATAAACAAATCGTATCTTTTTTACTTATTTATACCACTATTTCAGCAGCTTAATCCCACTTTTAAAACTCCTAGTTTCGACTTTTAACAACCTTTTTAAAGAATTAAGTCCGAATATTTCGTGGTAGCGTTTTCTAAAAAAAAACCCCCCTTCATTTAGGCGTAATAGTAATCTAGAGATAAGCTACGTTTCATATCATCTATTGACCATACTCAGATGTGTTTTCTGCATAAAACAAACCAAAGATAGCAAATAAAATAAGCAAAATTTCAATACACCAACATTGTATATTCAAAGAATTGCCACTTTGTCGGTCTTAAGAATATCAACATAGTATTTTGAACGTCTTTATTAGACACCGCACAGTGAAGTATGACTTTACTAGCAATTTTTTTTCACTGGGCCTGTTTTTAACGTTGGCTGTTTTAATATGTATTTTTTTTTTTTAAAAACACCCATAGTATTTAAAACCTTTAATTTCGCTATATAAACAGAGAGTATACTTAAGAAGGACTAACCAAAACAAAACTATAATTCAATATATAAATATATACAAGAAAGCAAAAAAATGGACTCTTTAGACGGTGAAGAATTTGACGTTATTATTTTAGGTACTGGTATTACGGAATGTATTCTATCAGGAATCTTATCATCAACTCAAAATAAAAAGATATTACACATCGATAAGCAAAACTACTACGGTGGTGACACTGCATCTATCAATTTGAAGCAACTATTTGAAAGAAATGACAAACCAACTGAAAACCTAGACAATGGGAAATTTGGAAGAGCAAGAGACTGGAACATTGATATGATTCCAAAGTTATTGATGTCTAATGGTGAGTTAATCAACATTTTAATATCCACAAAGGTTACTGAATACTTAGAATTCAAGCAAATTTCAGGCTCTTATGTTTACCACAAAAACGGAAAAATATACAAAGTTCCATCTACAGAATACGAAGCTGTTACTTCTTCTTTGTTAGGTTTATTTGAAAAGAATAGAGTTAAGAACTTTTTGCAATGGGTTTCTCAATACAACTTTGAAAATCCAAAAACACACCAAGGCATTAATTGGGAAAAGAACACTATGGAAGAAGTTTACTACAAGTTTGGTTTAGGAAACTCTTCTCAAGACTTTATCGGTCATGCCATGGCTTTGTATCCAACTGATGATTATATCAAGGAGCCTTGTAAAGAATGTATTGAAAGAATCATCTTATATTCTCAATCCGTAGCCAAATTTGGTGCCGGTAAGTCTCCATACTTGTATCCGCTATATGGTTTGGGTGAATTACCACAAGCTTTTGCCAGATTATCAGCTTTATATGGTGGTATTTACATGCTAAACACACCAGTTTCTGATATTCAATACTCTGAAGATGGAAAATTCAAATCTTTAACTATTCCTCAAGGTACTGTCAAAGCTCCTATTGTTATTGCCGACCCTTCTTATTTCCCAGAAAAAGTCAAATCAACAGGTAAAAAATACATAAGATGTATTTGTTTACTAAATCATAAAATCTCTTCAACAGATCAAAGAGATTCTCTACAAATTATATTGCCTCAAAACCAAATAGGAAGAAAAAACGACATATACATTGCTGCTCTGGGAGCTGAGCACTTTGTTACTCCAAAGGGCTGGAACTTGGCTATCGTTTCAACTATTCTTGAAGACACCGAAGGTAAAAATCCATTAGATGAGATCAAACCTGCTTTGACCTTATTAGGTGAAATTGAAGAAACTTTTTATGAAGTCAAGGAAATTTTAGCACCTAAGGAAGATGGCTCTAAAGATAACGTCTTTATCAGTAAGAGTTACGATGCCATGTCGCACTTTGAAAGTATGACTGAAGATGTCAAAGACATTTATAAAAGAGTAATGGGTGAAGATTTGGTAATTGAATAAAGTATATGAAGCCATAGTTTTTTTTTTTTTTTTCAAAAAATAAGAAAATACAATATCAAGTTTTTTGATTATATATTTCTTTAAAGTCAAATAAATTATCATTTCCTGAAGGACTATTGAATCCATTTTCGTAATTACATATACAACTTGTTTTATAAATTATAATTATCGGACATAAGGCATTATCCTTAAAAGTTGGCATACTCCCCCTATAGCAATTTGTAAAGAGTAAAAAAAATTTTTTCTCTTGGTTTTTTGAAATCTACTTACAAGTAGTATGTAAAGGTATCTTAATGAGCTGATGTATTTACGTAAGGAACAACATTAAATACAGCCAAGAACGTTCTTTAACAACTTCAATAACAGAAATAATAATAACCACAAAGAAAAATGTTATTTTTCAGTCTTTTCAAAACTTTAATCGACCAAGAAGTCACTGTTGAACTAAAAAACAATTTAAAACTTACAGGAACACTTAAATCTGTTGACCAGTACCTAAACTTAAAACTTGATAATATTAGCACACCAGACTCATTTTTTGATGAAAATGGAGACATGGAATATATAAACAATCCGCATTTTGCTGGTTTGAAAAATCTATTCATTAGGGGTAGTAACATAAGATATGTGCATTTGAAGAAGTCATTTGTGGATTGTAACTTATTACAAGATGCTGCTAGAAGGGAATTAGCAATGGAAAAGAGAGATGGTTGAATAAATCCAAGCCAAGGTATAAGTACATTTTTTTTTTTTTTTAAAGATGAATCAAATATTTGTTATCGGACACAAGTACATCTTATATTAAAGCTCAATAATATATACAAACTGTAATGATTATAAATCCAAGCCTGGATATAACTTTTTAGGACATTTACTTCTTTGATGACCTTTATTCTGACAAAAAGAGCAAGTCTTTTCTGTCTTTTTCTTTTCGTGTTTGGTCTTCTTGTTGCTTGTTTCTTGAACTGGTTTTGCTTGCTCTTTAGGTTCTACGGATTTTTCCTTTAACTCTTGCCTTTCCTTCAAAATTTTCATAACTATTTTGGTAATATCTTCATCACTAGTGCCTTCTGGGAAATACTTCTTTAAACCAGGATCTTGTCGTAGTTCATTTATACTTTGTGAGTTCATATTCTAATGCTTTTCTTCTTCTTTATTTCTTGTTACTTTGGTCTATTTGAGCAAGGTCATCTTTTAAATCTTATAGTTTTAAATAAAAGGAATTAAAAAAAAAAATTGTAGATATTCGTGAAAGAAGAGCTTTATGGAGACTTCACGAAAAGCCACGCGCCTTACTAAGTTTCAACTCTGAACCACTAGTGAATAAAGCCATTTTATACCAAAGAAAACAACCACCATCAGTATAATCTGCCTAATAAACATACGAGAAATGGATAAACAAGAACATATTGAGAATATTACAAAAAAAAAATACCTGCCACCTTCAGTTTTTAGCCACCTCCTTAACGACAACAATTATAACAAATCATACGATGAATACCTATACAAATTCATCAAAAGCAACATTGAAAAAGAGGAAGAAAGAGAAAACATTTTCCCTTTTATAGAACAAGAAATATCAAATAACAGCACTGCTGAAAACGACCAAATGGTTGATGTTCTTTCCATATACCTGCATGTATATGAATATAACCTGCGAAACAAAAAGGGGAGTGAAAGAAGTAAAGAAATGATGTACGACGAGTCAGCAATGTTGAGTTTACAATTGCTTCTTGATGATATTGTAGACATTGAAGCTGATAGAGTTTATGAACAGTTGAAGGAGGAGGTGACTGGCACGGGTTCATCAAATCTCACTGAGGATTAACACGTGAGTCCTCAAGCGCTCAAATAGGGTGGAATGAAAAAAAAATACCTATATAATGTAGTTGTCTTGTACTTTTGCCTATTTAGGAAGTTGCTTATGACTTTTCTTTTTTTTTTGCCTTTTTTTCACATTTTCTTTTCTTTTTGAATATTTTAAAATTTCAATATTTCAATATTTAAAATTAGTGAAAAATCAACATGAAATAGTTGATTTAACAAACATATCAAACCAATATAAAACAATTACTAAATTTGATACTAAAGAGAGCTAATTTATTTAAAACTGTTGAAGGATTAAAATTTAATTTTGGAATTGTAAACAGAACATATAAACAACAAATGGGTAGAAATAAAAGATCTAATAACAAACCAAACGCTGGTAAGAGATCACAAACCGGTAACTGGAAAGAAATTGAAAAGGAAAACATAAAATGGGAAACCTACTATAAAAAACAACCAATTTTCAAAGATGACGAAGAATTTGAAACTTTCAAGAAGTTCTGTAAGGAAGGTTTACCTATTACCTTCAGATTCACCAATGGTAACAATATCACCACTGATAACTCTCGTCAAAAAGAAATATTGAACTTGTTCAAGAAGGATATCTTGCCACATTTAGACAATGTTGAATATGAAGATGAAGTTATTGCTGCTCCTGTTGTCATTCCATGGTACGAAACCGAAGAAGTTCATGATATTTTATGGCAATACAACATTTCCAAGACTATTATCAGAAAGAAGGAACAATTCAAGAAGTTTCAACAATTTTTAGTTATGGAAAATGTCTTGGGTAACATCGCTAGACAAGAATTAGTATCCATGATTCCTCCTTTGCTATTAAAGGTTCAACCATCTGATAAGGTACTAGACATGTGTGCCGCTCCTGGATCTAAAACTATGCAATTATTAGAATTTTTACATGCTTCTGAAGAAGCTACTGGGTTTGTCATGGCAAATGATGCTGATTTCAAGAGATCCCATATGTTAACCCATCAATTGAAAAAGATTAACTCTCCAAATTTGATCATTGTTAATCACGATGCTCAATTCTTCCCTAAGTTGTTCTTAGGCGGAGACAACAAGAACTTCATGTCTTTTGATAAAATCTTATGTGATGTTCCATGTTCAGGTGATGGTACCATGAGAAAGAACGTCAATGTTTGGAAGGAATGGACTATTCAAGGTGGTAATGGTTTACATCAAATACAATTGAATATTTTGAAGAGAGGTTTGAAATTATTAACTCCAAATGTCTACACCGAAGACAACCAATTGGTTGGTAATGAAGCCAGATTAGTTTACAGTACCTGTTCTTTGAACCCAATTGAAAACGAAGCTGTTGTTGCTGCTGCCATCAGAGAATTCAACTCTGATCCATACAACGTAAAGAGAGGTTTGAAAATTAGATTACTAGACTCTAGTAAAGACTTAAACGGATTAAAGAGAATTGACGGAATCAACTGGTGGAAGGTTTTCAACAGAGAAGCCGAAGAAATTGCTGAATACGATGAAAATGACGAAAAGTGTGCTAAATTATCCAAATCTATGTGGCCACCAACCAAAGAAGAAGTTGAAGACTTCAAACTAGAAAGATGTATCAGAGTATACCCTCACTTACAAAACACTGGTGGTTTCTTTATCACTGCTTTTGAAAAATATAAAGTTGGTGCTGAAAATCCAGCTAAGAAGGTTAAGCTTGATGAAAAAGCTGAAGAAAATGAAGAAGAAACTGCCGTTAAGGAAGCCGACACTGTTTCTACTGCCGCCACTGAACCGGTCAAGAAATCTAGAATGCCAAGAGACTTTAACGAAGAGCCATTTATTTTCTTACCATCCGATCATGAAATAACCAGCAAGATTATCAACTATTACAAGTTGAATGATAAATTCCCTCAAGATACTTTACTGGTCAGAAATGCTTCTGGTGAACCAGTCAAATCTATCTATTACACTTCCCCAATTGTTAAAGATGTCATTCAAACCAATGAATCAAGATTAAAATTAGTATTCTCAGGTGTCAAGATGTTCATTCAACAATCTGCCATGAAGACTGTTCCAGATCAAAACGTTGCTGATATCAACTCTAGATTCAACTGGAGAATTCAAAATGAAGCTTTGCCACATGCTTTGAAGTTTATGGATTTAGATACCAATAACTTGATTTATAGAACCAGCAATTCTGACTTTGTCAAGCTATGTATGTACCATAACTTCTGCAAATATGAAGAACTATACAAACTAGAACCAAGCTTTAAGGAGTACATGCAAAAAGTCACCACCGGTGGATGTGCTTTTATCTACTTTGATAGAAAGGGTTCTTCCGAAGAAATCAAGGAAAATTTGATGTTCCCAGTCTGGTTAGGTAAAAACTGTTTGAACTTTATGATAAACAAGGAATTACAACAAGAATTGTTATACAAGTTATTCCAATTAAGTGTTGAAGAAATCAAGCTTTTACAAGAAAAGGAATCTGCCAAAGCTAAAGCTAAGAGTACTCAAACCGAAGCCAAGCCAGTAGAATCTGTTGAAGAAGAAAAAGAAGAAACAGTTTAGTTATGATTAATTAAGCAACTTATAAAAGCGTATATAGTCTATTTTATTTAATTTAGTCATCAAATAATAATAATATATAAAAAGGAATTAATAAACTGTGTAGATAGCAAAGGCTTTTTGCAATTGTTTTTTCACACTTATTTTTTGTGTACCAATGAAACTATCAACAGTGACGTGAATCGCTCTATCTAAGTCAGAACTGGAAACAAATTCACTCAATCTCATCTTTGCAAACGATTCAGCTATTCTCAAAATAGATTCTAAATGTCTTATGGTTATTGGGAAAGAACCGGTTTGTATGGATTCCCTTCTCAATTCAGCATAAACCCTAGAGACTTTGTCTTGGTCTAAGTTCAGTAACTTTGGATAGTATCTGGATCTTGCGTAGTGGATATATTTCATCAGTAGTCTTTGTGGAATAGGAGAAATTTCAGCTTCTTTTTGTAATCTTTCTTGTTCTTTGTTGATGGAGGAAGATCCTTGAGCATTGGTATTTTCAGGATGTGATCTCATATGGGAAGATGTAACAAACATTGCTAATTGTCTATCTCTTGTTTCATCAATCATATCTTTAACTACACATAAAATATCAAATCTAGACAAAATTGGCTCAGTTAAGTTGACATTTTGTGATAATGTCAATGTAGAGTTATACTTACCACTGATTGGATTGGCAGCAGCAATGATTGAGCATCTTGCTTGAAGAGTAGTAACAATACCTGCTTTGGAAATAGAAATAGATTGTTGTTCCATAGCTTCATGGATGGAGACTCTGTCTTGATCATTCATTTTATCAAATTCATCAATAATACAAACACCCTTATCTGCTAAAACCAAAGCACCACCTTCCAAAGTCCATTCTCTTGTAACAGGATCCTTTCTTACACTTGCAGTCAAACCAACAGCAGAAGCACCTTGACCTGTAGCAAAAACAGCTCTGTGAGAAGTTTTTTCGACATACTTCAAAATTTGAGATTTAGCAGTACCTGGATCACCTAACATCAAAACATTGATATCACCTCTAATAGAGTGTTTACCGTTAATATTTTTGGCAACACCACCAAATAAAGAACAAGCAATAGCAGTTTTTATATCCTTGTGACCGTAAATAGATGGCGCGATAGATGAAATTATCTTATCAATAACATATTTATCCTTTGATAACTTGATGAAATCTTGCTCATCTTTTTCAGTATATTCAAATAGATCAACATCGTCATCTGAGTCCATTAAATGGTCGTCATCTGATAATTCATCATCAGAGTCGTTGTCTTCATCAGAAGATAAACCCATTTCGACATCATCCTCATCATTAACAGATTTCTTCCCTTTTCTCTTGCTAGAACTGTCTTTCAAAGATTTTCTTCCTGAGAATCCTTCCTTTCTTCTTATGGAATTAGCTTCTATGATAGTAGAAAATACAGGGAATCCTGTCTTGGCATTCAGTATACCATCGTATGAGTTTTTGTAAATACCAACAACTTCAACTTCTTCACCTGGTTTAACTGTATCTACTAAATCCCATAGTAAAATGACTTCTCTGTGTCTTGGCAATCTACCAGCTGGAACAGATCCTGGTGATTCTTGGATGGTTACCTTTTGATAGTTTCTGTAAACTGTCTTTTCCATATTCATTCTGAATGGACCTTTAGACTTACAATTTGAACAGTATGTAATCTTTATTTCTTGATTAGAATCTTGAAATATAGGACCTAGTACTTGATTACATTTCAAACAGTCAAATTTAACGTACTTCAGTTGCGGGAAGACACCTGTTCTTCTGGTAATAACACCGTGTACCTTAATTAATGTTTGTAAATTAGTTTCTCTCAAATCTCTTATGTGGTTTAAAACAGGATAGTCAACAATTCTTACATGAATTTCCTGATGAATATTACCGTATTCAGGGTATTGTGAGATAACAGTTGTCATAGCTACTGCATCAAATAATTTCAACATTTGCTCAGGTGCCTTAATCAGGAAAAACGCTAGAATGGCTCTGGATTCTGACAAATGTCTGTAAGAAACTTCCAAGTACTCCAAATTCATTTCACCTAATATTCTTATTTTATTTCCGTATACAGATCTGCCGTTTTCATCTTGGTATTCGATCAAAAATTGCTGAAGTTCGTAGAAAATGGTATCGGCAACTTTTTGCTGAGAAACCCAATCTGCATAAGAGTTAGCTGTAGCATTGGCTAGTTCATCCAAAGTCATGTAGTTAAAAAGACCTTCATCTTCTGCTTCCATGTCATCATCATCGTAGTTGTAATAGCCATTTGGATCATCGTTACCAGATGGTTTCTTAGGTTTTCTTCTACCTACATTACTTGGCAGGGCAAAATCCATGTCTGAATGAGAACCAAAATCACTAAGTAGATCTTCATTTCTTCTACGTCTCTCTAGTAGCCTGTCTCTTTGGTTTAATTGTCTATCAGCAGCTCTTCTGTAAGCACCATCCATATTTCTGTCATCGTTTATTTCCTTGTCATCAATCATCTTGTCATTGACATCATAATGGTCATCTTTTCTATTTTCATTATAATCCTTTTCCATAAACTGCTCATTCATCAAATCAACATCATTTTCTTCCTCGTCTTCTTCGTCAATCAACTCTTCATTGGCAACGTCGTCTATCGATCTTATGTCCTGATTTTCGTCAGGAATTCTTTCATCAACTAAACCATCTTCTTCTTCTTCATCACCTTCTATGTTATCTAGGTTGATGTTACTGTTTTCACCAATAGTTCCATATAAAGACGATTGTAAAGCATCATCTTCTCTAACAAGCCTTCCTCTTCTTGCTGGTCTAACAGGTGATGACTGCAGATTAGAGTTTCTATTATTTGAATGCTCCAGATTAATATCTGTATGAAGTCCTTGCTGACTTATTATTTGACTGTTCAAAATACTGTCATTTTCAACATCAGAATCTTCTAAATCACTACCTGTGTCCTGAATATTTCTTCTTCTTCTACGTCTGTTGATAGGGTTGATATCTTCTGAATTCAATTCTGAAGAAGGATTATTCAAATTAGATGGAAGATCACTTGTATTATTATTGGTGATGTTGTTGTCGGAGTTAAACTCCTTATTGTTGCTATTAGACATTATTGGGTATGTTCTATGGTTTTTAATTTTCAATATTTATGTTTTTTTTTTTTTTAAAAAAATAAGCTTTAAATTTTCACTATATCGATTGATCCCAACACCAAAATAGGATAATAAGCGCAAAAGAGGAAAAAATGCACAACACGAATAGTCTGAAAATTTTTTTGGGCAATTTTTTTTTGGGCGGGCTACTATTCGCGTTTTTTTTTTGTTCCTTTTTGGGAAAGATAACAGAATTAGGAAAATATTACTACTTTGGGAAATATAATTAGATTAGGAAATAACAAAACCACAAAAAAAAAATTGATGTATATTTCATCCCTACCAGATACCCTTTAGATAAGACCTATACATCGTCTGTGCTTAATGAATATTGATGGTATTATAGATGCGGTGGATTACTTAGAAAATCAGGATAAGCGGGATTACGATGCTTATGAAGCACTTCCGTACAAATTTGATACGTGTACGTTCAACGTGGAAGATGCGAAAAGACAGATGATCTTTTCCTGCTTAGATTGCAAGGTTGGTATATGCTATAGTTGTTCAATATCATGTGAACATTACAAGCATGAATTAATAGAAGTGGGATATAAAAAGGAGTTTGATTGTGAGTGTGGGTCTTTAAAGAATGATAAAGACTTTAATTGCACTCTTTTTGATAAGAAGGGTATAGATTATGAATTGGAAAATACAAAAGGAAGAAATTTCAACGGAGAATTTTGTTTCTGTGATGGTAATCCTTTGTCAGATGGGGATGACAAGATGGTACAATGTACTTTAGGCCATAGTTGTAACGAAGATTGGTTTCATTTGGGATGTTTGAATTTAGGCAAATACAGACTGGAAGAAGATGATTTTGATGAATTTATATGTAGTGATTGCTACAATACCTACAAAAGCATGTTTGATGAGATATTTAACAAATATGACAAAATGGCAAAACTTCTTTTAATAAAAATAACAACACTTCAACCGGAATACGAATTGAAACCGGCTTTATTACTGAAGGAGAACTACTCAAAACTATTCCAATATATCTTAAATAAAGAAAAGCAATCACAACACTCAAGTTTGGAGACATTTTTGAACAAAATTGTGTATCACGACTTGGTAAACCCTTACAAGCTTTATGAGCCTCCAAAAGAAGAGTTTACATCAATTATAAAAGTAGATTCAACAAATTACATTGCAGACGAAGATACATATTCAAAAAATGAGACTGATATTATGAGAATTGCTGTAGAGGAAAAAAAACTTGATGTTGAAAAATTTAATGTTTTTAAAGAAGGTTTGAAGACTTTTTTGACTGGGTTTGCCAAGAATAAAGATGTGGTCAAAAAAGAAGACATTGATTACTTTTTTAAAAATCTGAAGTCGGAAAGCGTTGAAACAGCTGTTGATAATAACGACTTGTCTACATTTAGCAATCCCGAATCCGAGCTTGAGGAACTTGAATCAGATTAATGTCGAGACAATTAAAACAAAAAAACAAAAAAAGTTGCTTTACCATTTATACTTATTTACAAGTCTTGATATATATATATGTGTGACAATCATTTCTTTTTCTTTTTATCAATAACGTCAAAGTCTTTTTTCCAAACAGTATTTCCTTCATCAACAGTAACCTTACCAAATAAGTAGTCGTATATTTCTTCATAGAAATCAACAGGACGAGCTTGTATTCCTTCTTTGACTATATCTGGTATTTCATCCCATTGGGCCAAGTTATCCTTAGGGAAAATAATTTCTGTCATACCACTTCTTTTAGCAGCCATAGTTTTTTCCTTCAAACCACCAATAGCACCAACCTTACCAGTCAAAGAAATCTCACCAGTCATGGCAACAGTATTGACAATAGGTTTGTTCAAAGCCAAAGAAAGCAAAGATGTTGTAATGGTAACACCCGCAGAAGGACCATCTTTAGGAACAGCCCCAGCTGGGAAATGGGTGTGTATATTGGCCTTTTCAAAGAATCTATTATGTGGGAATTTCTTAGCCAAGTACATCTTAGAGAAAGAGTAAGCAATATCAGTAGATTCCTTAATAACATCTTTCAAAGAACCAGTAGCTTGGTAGTGAGGTGAAGAGCTGTATATCAAAGGCTGTGTGATACAACTTTCTACATATAGCAAAGAACCTCCCATAGACCCTGCGGCTAAACCTGGAATAACACCTACTGGTGGTTGCTCATAAATTCTGTCTTTGGTGAAGTAAGGTGTTCCGACTAAATCTTTTAAATCTTCCTTTTTGACAGTTCTGCTGTAGTCAGAAGGAATTTCAAATTTAGAAGCGGCTGCATTTTCATCACCCTCAACAATTTCTATCTTGACTTCATCTTCATCATCGTCAGTTTTCTTTGAAGATTCAGTAGCTGCAGTAGTTTGGTTTGAAACTGTTTTTTTATCAATAGAATCTAACATAGTGGTGACCTTGTCTTCAGTTTCTTTTTCAATCTCACCAGCAGTCTTTTCAGCTAATTCTTTAACATGAGATGTTTCATCTTTAGAACTAACTTCGGGTTCAGGATGTTCCTCAACAATTTTGAATGCAAGTTTTCTGTAAATCTTATCAACATGCTGTTTCAAAGTTCTTACACCTGATTCGGGACAGTAACCTTTTAGCAATTCCTTGATAGCGTCTTCTTCCATCTGAATATCAACATTCTTTAAACCATGTTTTTTCTTACTGCTTGGTTCAATGTATCTTTTGGTGATTTCTAATTTTTCGTATTGGGTGTATCCAGAAACTTCAATGACTTCCATTCTATCTAACAAAGGTCTAGGAATAGTGCTCAATGAGTTAGCAGTACAAATAAACAAAACCTTGGAAAAATCAACAGGAATATCAATATAGTGATCCATAAATGAATCGTTTTGTTCAGGATCTAAAGCTTCTAACAAAGCAGAAGATGGTGATCCGCGGATTCCATTCTCAGCAATCTTATCTATTTCATCGATCATAATTAATGGATTCATTGTCTTTGCTTGTTTCAAACCTTCAATTAATCTACCTGGCAAAGCACCAACATAAGTTCTTCTATGACCTTTAATTTCAGATATATCTGATAACCCACCAACAGCAAATCTATAAAACTTTCTGTTCAATGACTCAGCTATACATTTACCAATAGAGGTTTTACCTACACCCGGTGGACCTACCAAACAAACAATTTGCCCTTTACTCTTTCCTTGTAGTTTGGAAACAGCAATGAACTCCAAAATTCTGTCTTTGACATCTTGCATACCGTAGTGCTTTTTGTCTAAAATTTGTCTGGCTTTTTTAACATCAAATTGATCTTTTGAATACTGGTTCCAAGGAATGTTCAAAATCCATTCAACATAATTTCTCGTGTTTGTGAATTCTGTAGAAGTTTCCATAGTTTTCATTTTGTCCATCTCCTCATTAAAGACTACTTGTACGTGCTCAGGAAGCTTTATTTCACTGGCTTTTTTGGCCAACTTTTCAATGACCTTTGGCTTACCATCATCAATACCCAATTCAGCTTTGATGGCCTTCATTTGATCGTATAAAAGAGATTCATGTTGTCTTTTTCTAATTCTTTCGTCCATTGACTTGCTCAACTTTGTTTGTAACTCAGCATTCATCATTTCTTGTTTGACTAACTCTAAAGCCTTCAGCAATCTCTTTTCAATATCTAACTCTTCCAAGACTCCTTGAATTTCTTCAGGGCTAGAGGCTGTGACATTTGCTGCAAAATCAGCAATTTTTCCTGGATGTTTATCTTGATTTGAAGACAAAGAGTCTAAGGCTTCGGCTAAAGCGGAGATTTCTTCTCTAAGAGGGAAATTAACACTGGCACAGCTTTTCAAAGACTTTAATATTTCAGATGTCAATGCTCTAATGGTAGGATTGCTTTCAAGTTCATTATCGTTTAAAACAGAAACTTTAGCAACGGTAACATTTTCTTTCATCAAAAAAGATTCGTCTTCATCAATTGGTAGGTCGGCTTTGCCTTCGTTTTCTTTAAGCTTTGCAATTTCTTCAGATAAACTTTTTTCCTCTAGCTCAGGAACTTTAATGATTTCTGATAATTTCACTCTGTTGTGTGGATATAACAAAAGAGTAGAAGTAGCTGATTGGCTTTCATATACATGTGATATTTCACAAATGGTACCGACATTGTATACATCATCCATGCTGGTGAATCTGTCTGCATGCTCCTTGTCAAATTTGCCGTTTGATTTTCCGTCTTTGTCTTTATTTAGAAAAACAGAAACGTAAAATTGGTTGTTTTCTATGCATTTTGTCAAGGTTTCAACAATCTCTGGATCACTTACCACTAAAGGTTTTGCTAGACCTGGAAGCAATGGTTGTTTATAAATTCTAAGAGCCATGACTGGTGGGTAAACCGATGGAATATGATCCTCAGGACCTTCTCCACTTCCTGAAGACTTTGTTTTTGAGCTATCTTTTTCCTTCAAAGTATGGTTTGATTCTTTAAATCCAGTCATTTCCTTTATCTTGATTAAATCCTCTTCATTTACCTCGTTATCTTTTTTGTTGTCTTTATCATCCTTGTTCATCAAACTTGGAGTTTGACTGAATGATCTCAAAGACTGCAAATTCACATTTCTTTGTTTATTTACTGCATTTTTAATTGTGTGGTTGTTTTTTGGTGTATTTTGTAATTGTATCTTTATAGTGTTGTTGGCAGTAATTACATCTAAAGTAATAAATCTTTTACCACCGTGGTTAATAATTTTGGATTTTAAAAGTTTATTTGCAGACTTCATGTTAAATATATGTTATTAAATTAAGTCCAATTCTTTTATTTGTTGGTTATTTGTATTGATACTATGTTTTCAATGTTGTGAAACTGCTATTTGCTAATAATTCCTAGCTATATAGTAACTCGTCAAGCTTTCAATTAAATTTAAATTTTTTTTTTTTTTCTCCCTTCATAAGAGCGGGATTTTTCACAGTCGCTCACCAAATTTTTTCACACGGTTTCCTTGGGTAGTGAACAGCTATGAGTTTAACCCTGTGATATACGGCTTTGTTGTGGGTTCATTGAAGAATTGTTACGTTGTAACGTGACTAAAGTAAAGATTTTGATGTCTGATTTGCTTTCAAAATTTGCATTTTTTATCTCTTTTGAAGCATAAAAGTTCTTTGTTAGATTTTGTATAATTTGCACGTGACAAAACGCTACTATTTTTTTTGCTTTGGCGGACATAAGTGTGTTTTTTGTCACGTGCCAAATGCTTCTGTGGATCATTCCTAAATCCGAAAAAGGCAAAAAAACAAATGCAACTAGTGAAAGCAAGGATGCCATTATCAAAAAGAACCATAATGACATGGTGTTTCAAAACAACTTGGAAATGAGGCAATTACAAATATATATACAGTGCTTTTTTTTTTTTAAATTCCAAAAAGAAAAAAAAAAAGTAAAAAATAATACAAAAGTTTAGTTTCCGTGATTGTCATCTTCTTCATTTTCAGCCTTGCCTTCCTTTTCCTGTCTCTTCTTGTACTTCTTTCCTTGTCCTTCCTGCTCAATAATACCTATGGTTAATTGTCTAAGAATTTGGAATTCTTTATATTTTTGCAAGTAAATGGTCATTATTTCGGAATAGTTCGGAAATCCAAGTGTGTACATGGACTGTATTATATCATCTCCGAGAACGGTTTTTCTTTTATCTTCGAATACAGCCTCAGTGGCTCCTGAAGTAACAAAAGATATGAGTTCACTACAACAATCTTGCATCAACTGTTTGGCTTCTTTAGATATTTTTGTTCCTGGGGGAAGCACACTCTTCATTATATTTGCAACATTATTCAATGGCATTGTTTTATCTTGTTCTGTAAGAGATGTTAAATAACGAAGATAGTCCACCGAACTATCCATTTGTTCAGATAAACCCGTTAAAAACTTTTTTAATTCAGGATCAACATCGAGTTTTCTACGTTTATTGGGTAGTTCCGTGTTTGTATCATCTGCATCATCAACGTGTACATCCTCTTCTGAGACTTCTTTTTTAATTGGTTCAGCAGTAGAAGACACCTCTTCGGAAACTTCCTTTTTAACTGGTTCAACCGTAGGATCTACTTCTTCTAATTTTTTAACTTCTTCCACCATTTCTTCTATATATCTTTACCTTTCTTAGTAGTTTTCTTTGGGTTGATAGTTGAAATAACAAGACTTTTACAAACATATATTTTCTTTTTTTAAAAAAAAAAAAATATACATATGTAAATAAAAGACCTTTTCAATAAAGTAGTTTTTAAAAGCAAAAGTTCGGATATAAGCACAGGTGAATATTATAACTGCTTTCATACAGAAATGAAAAAAAAACAACAACATTAATGAAAACAAAACACCTAATACCAAACATCAAAGGTTATAAAGAAAACCGTTGCCCATCATCTAGTATAAGTCTTGATTTCTAAGATGAGTGATGACAAGTTATTATCCAAGTCAACAAAAGGGGTTTCCTTTTTGATATTGCAACAATTCTTTACAAAGATTATAACCTTCGTTATGAACAACGTGCTCATCAGATATCTATCTCCTAAGATATTTGGAATAATGGCGTTTTTGACATTTCTTCATGATACCTGCTTATTTTTTTCAAGAGAAGCCATAAGAATAAGTATCTTAAGAATATCAAATGTCACTCAAAAAGAAGAATCAGATGAGAAAAGCAAAGATATGTTAAATATAGAAAACATCAGTAGAAATAATCTACAAAGTATCATTAACTTTTCTTATGTTTCATTGATAATTGGAATTCCGTTATCCACAGTTTTATTTATTTGGCAATACACTAAGATTAATTTGTATTTTAAAAACCTACCTCATTTCCAGTTATCAATTCTGATCTTATGGGTAAGCATCATATTAGAATTAGGAGTAGAATTTTTCTATAACTTGAATCAATATCTGTTAAATTACAATACTAGATCTACATTTGAAGGAATGAGTTTGACTTTTGGTAATTTGATTAATTTTTTGACTATTTACGTTACCATAAATTCCAATAAGTTTTCTAAAGTTGCCATATCTGAAGAAGGTGTAGCTATTTTAGGATTTTCATTGGGCAAATTAGCACATTCAGTCATTCTTTTGGGGCTATACTACAAGGATTATAAAAAGAATTTTAAGCCACACAATAAGTTCAGTTTGAGTTTATCATTGATAAAGCCTGAGAACAACGATGATGGTGTAAATGCAGTTTACAATTCTAAGAAAAAGACTTATTATTTCAATGAAGAAATTTTAACGCATTTCAAAAAAGTGTATTTCCAAATGTGTTTTAAACATTTGTTGACTGAAGGTGATAAGGTAATTATTAACTCTTTATGCTCAATAGAAGAACAAGGTATCTATTCGTTATTGGCAAACTACGGCTCACTAATAACAAGAATTTTATTCCAACCTATTGAGGAAACAACTAGATTGTTTTTAACCAAGGTATTCAGCAGCACAACATCAACATTCACTTCTCAAAAGAACTTTTCCAAACAAACTTTGACTTTGAGTTTCCAAGTCATTTCAAACATCATCAAAGGATATTTGTACCTATCAATACTGATCTTGATATTTGGTCCTATAAATTCATCTTATTTGTTGAAGTTCCTTATTGGATCTAAATGGAGTAGCACAACTGTTTTGGAAACAATAAGAACTTATTGCTGTTACTTGCCTTTGCTATCCATGAACGGTATTTTAGAAGCATTTTTCCAAAGTGTGGCCAATGGTGACGAAATAGTTAAACAATCGTACATGATGATGGCTTTGAGTGCAGTATTCATGACCAATTCCTACATTTTCATTAAGATCTACAACTTATCATTGGAAGGGCTGATTTTATCAAATGCCATCAGTATGATACTTAGAATAGCATACTGTACTGTATTTATTTCACAATTCTACAGAAAAAACCTTCCTGAAGATCTTGTATCTAGCTATACAATAAAACAGTTGTTTAATTTAAGACATATTAGAAATATAGGCATCATATCCTCATTACTGTGGCTGTTTGTTTACAAATGCGTAGGCAAATTTACCCACAATTTTAAGCAGTTACTATTTAATGCCACATGTGCAATTTTACTAGTATTACTAATGTGTTACAATGAGAAGGAATTGATCATGAAAATCATCAAAGATAAGAAAAAAAAATAGCTTATACGCTTGCTTTTTTTTGTGTAACGAGAAAAATAAAATGGCTTATACGCTTGCTTTTTTTGTGTAATGAGAAAAAAAAAAATGGCTTTAATTAAAAGGAAAAAAAAATTGTACATAATTATTGATTCAACAAATAGTTGAATTCAAATGTTTTCCGAGATTTATATTTAATTTTTTTATAGCATTATTTCTAGAATGGTATAGTTTATCATTATTGAGATTTAGAAACTGAACTTTTACTTACGATTATTGTTGTAATCTCAACGGTTTGAAACCGTTGTCTCTCATGGATTCGTAACTGGCAGTTGAGGAAACAGAATCACTTCTGTTTCTTTGAGCTGGAGCTTGATCGTCTTCGTTGAATTTTGGAACAAATGGTTCGCATACTACAGGGTTTAAAGTTAAAAAGGCCATTTTATTTAGAGATATGTTGTGAAGTTTGAATTATAATTGATTAATAACAAGTATATTTGTTGTTGTTAATTTTTTTTGGTTATTACATTTATTATTTTTGTATAAGATATTAATGAGAATATAAATAAAAATTACAGACTACAAATTACAATAATTCAGTGGCTATTTATATGATTAGTTAATATTATAAATGAATGATCAGCCTCCTCCAAAGATATGATGTAATTAACTAAAATTATTACCACATATACGGGTTTTTTTCCTGAAAAAAAGGATGACATCCACTTTTAAACGCGCATTTTAGTCACACTTTTTTTCTCGTTAAAAAAAATTGAAAGTGTAGGACAAAAGCGGGGCTGGCTTATTTTCGTACATTGAAGATGTAAAAAAAAAAAAAAAGGGATTATAATTTCTCGTAGTACGGACATAAACATGCGTGACTAGGTCATGCTTTTTTATTTTATTTTTTTCTTAATAGCAAAAATACTTGAGATTTAACATCCATGGACTTTAAATGTACATAGCGGTTATATAATTCGGAGATAACAACACACACTACTTATCGTCATTCATTTTTTTTGCATAATCTACAGGCTTATAGAATTTTAGCAGGGTTGATGAGACGACAACGCTGACGCTTGATGCGGCCATTGCAAAAGCACTCCAGGTAGGAGACAATTTAAATCTGAGGGGTTTATAGAGTATTCCTGCTGCTATGGGTATACCTATAATGTTGTATAATAGGGCCCATCCTAAGTTTAAGTAAACTCTTCGTAATGTTACCTTAGATACTTCAAACAACGTCAATACACTTAACAATGGATTTACTCTTTGTAAGATAGCAAAATCACACGATAAAAGAGCTAGATCTGATGTTTTGTTTTCGTTTGCTGTTTTTGATGTTGATATAGCTACACCAACAGTGGCATTACTCAAAGCAGGTGCATCATTGATACCATCACCAACCATAACCACTGTCTTTTCACCATCGTTTCTAAGTTTTTTTACCATATCAGCCTTGTCTTCCGGTAACAATCCTCCTTTGACGTATTTATCTACATTATCCATTACTAGTTGTTCTCCTATAGCTCTTGCTGTTATTGGATTATCCCCAGATAACATGTATACTTCTATACCTTTAGATTGCAGCTGATTGATGACAAACTTGGTTTCTTCTCTTAACGTATCAGCCAGAGCCAATGATATCAATACCCTTCTATTGAATCCAAATACTACTATTGAGTATCCTTTCATTTTCCATTTTAAAAATACATCTAGCATATCAGTATCAAATTTGTAATTATTTTCAATCAAAAACTTTTCATTTCCAACAATGTAACCTTTATCAGTAATTAATCCCTTTCCTGAGACTTCCTTAACATTACCAATTTTATTTGTATCTAAGTTTTCAGTGGACACAGAAAGTTCTTTATTAATGTAGTTAACAACTGCATTGCTCAAAGGATGATTACTCATCTCTTCCATATATCTTAAGATGTTCCACTTTTCAGTATCAGTAGCAATTGAATCAACAACTATGACATTTCCTTGAGTTAAAGTACCTGTTTTATCAAAACAAACAATATCAATCTCACTGCAATTTTGTAAAGCCATACCTCCACCCTTTGGTAAAATACCATGCTTTGCCAAAACCCCACTACCTACAAACATTGAGAGCGGAACTGCTAATCCAAGAGCACAAGGACATGAAATCACAAAAACCGATATTGAGAAACCAACAGAAAACAAACTCCAATTTTCTGAGCATCTCAGTAAATCTTCTTTTTTACAAATATAACTGATAGGAAGCTTATGTGAATAGCCTAACCCCAACCAAATAAACCATACAACTAATGAAATAAAACATATGGCTGGAACAAAGAAAGATGTTAAGCTATCGGCAGTTTTCTCTAAAGAGGCTCTTTTGTTAAGTTGCCCCATGGTTATAGATTCCAGTATTTTATCCAAAAGCGAACCTTTTGACAAATTATCTATATCTTTAATTTGCGAGTGTATTGGAAACGTTAAGTTAATAGTTCCTGCGTATATAGAATCACCAACTACCTTATTGCAAGGCATGGATTCCCCTGTTAAAGAACTTTCATCAAATTGCGTAATAACTGTTTCTTTGTTGAATTCTGAGTCTTGCTGTAAAGGAACAAGCAAAATTCCATCAACTAACGGCGATTCACCTGGTTTAATCAACATGATATCATTTATTTCCAATTGGTTTTTAGGAATTTTAACATACTTGATGTCAGTAATTTTACTGTTCACTTGATCTATGATTGTTACTGTAGAATCACCACTTATGGCTGACAAATTGTTTAACATCCCAACAGTTTTTTTTTTACTATAGTTTTCCAAAAATTTACCAATCAATAAAAAGAAAGTCAAAAACACTACACTATCAAAATAAGTTTCATACATCTCATCTCCTGGTTTTTGCTTAGTGGACAAGATCACCATGGCTACTGATGCAAAATAAGCAACACTGGTACCTAATGATATCAACATATTCATTGATCCAAACTTTACAAATCTTTTAAAAAATGCCTTCCAGTTGAAACCACTCAAAAAAGAACTTCTGCCATTATGTTGATCAAATAAAATATTCATTTTCCACAAGACTCTTATTTCTTTAAATGCCTTTTTATGGAAAATTAGATTGACCCCAAAGTACACTGGGGTGGATACAGCAAACAAAATCCACATCAAAATACTTGCATTTCCAATAGTCTTTGTTTCCATTTTTTGTTTTAATGAGTTGTTTTTTGATAGTAAAGACATTACCAATATACCAAATATAAAAGACGGAATTGCGAATAATAACGAAATCATCAGTCTTATTGCTATGTTTTTCAACTCCTTACTAGCTATTTTGTTCATGTGGTCTTGAAGACTTTCTTTTTCTGCAACGTTGACTGTTATTTTTGAATCAATTGAATCTATAATCTCGATGAAATTTCTTATGTTAAGACCATTTGTTAGACTTGGTTTATAAATGATTTTCAAAATTTCATGTTTCTTTACCAAGTTCTTATTGGAGTTTTGTCTGCTTTTTGAAACTTGTGATTCGTTCCACTTCAATTTCATTTCTGTATCAGGAACATCAATCTTGCTTTTTAAAGCTTGCTCAATTCTTAAAGGACATTGGTCACAATACATGTTTTCAATTTTTAGGTTAACTGTTCTAAATAGCTTTGTCTTTAAGCTGTTTTGTTCGACATTTTGGACCTCATCAATAATATCAAAATCATATCCACAATCTTCTATTGTTTCTGTCAAAAGATTTTTAACATCATCGTTGTAGTTTTTTAACATAAAATTACCAATTTTTGTAATAGGATTAATCTCAGCATTGATCACAACATCACTTAGCTTTGGTTCATTTTCAATTGCATTTTCTATAGTATGAACACAAGCAGCACAGTAGATACCATCAATGGCTGCAGATAGTTGGAACACTGTGTTTCCAGTTTGCGTATTTTCTTCAGAGTTATTATTTATTAAAGTTGGTTCTTCCATCAGCTCAAAATCATAACCACAATCCTCAATATTATCCTTCAAATCGTCAATAACAGACATATCATTGCTTTTCAAAGTAAAAATACCAATTTTGGTGATAAAGTTAATTTCACTTGATTTGACATACCACAACTCTTTGCAAACGTTGTTGATCGTAGAAGTGCATGCAGAACATGTGATCCCATTGATCAATGCCTTCACTACGTATTCATTATTGTCATCAGCAACTTTTTCAACGTCTTTGTCGAATTCTTGTTTGCTGCTACAACATTCCTTACCACACAAACACTCTTCACACATTTTTCCTTCAGAATGAGAGATGCAGTACTTATCAGAAAAAATATTCTCTTCTGTTAATACAGAAGAAATTTTTTTGACGTTGTCAATAGAATATCCGATTTCTTTGAATCTTACGTGGATCATTTCAATAACATTACTTTCGTGATTCTTGGGTAATAAAAACAATGGAATAGTGACATTGTATTCATCATTATTTTGACTGTTTTTGGTTACATCTATCTTCTCTTGTATAGACACAACTTCATCTCTATCTAACCCTTCCGAAATACTCAACTTTTCCAAAGTTTCATGTAAAACAGTGTAGATAACGTTTTTTATTGTCTTTTCTGATTGTTCATGGTATCCATTCCCAATTTTCAAGGAATACACCTGTACACTAGACATAATTCTCCTAGGGGTTTATGGTCTATATGTACTTGTAATAATCCATAGTTTTAATATCATCTCCCTTATATATCCTTAACCTATTTTCAAAAAAGAAAAAAAAAAAGGTGAATATTTTTTTTTTTTTTTAAAAAAATCAATTCCTTTACCAGCGATAATAGCGCACTTTTCTTCATATTAATCACACGAAGTAAACAAGTAATATTAGGTAAAATGAATGGGCCATTTAACTAATAACATTTTAAACTTAATTGGCTTCAATAGTAACCGATGATTGATACCTAATATTATGATTTTTTAATTTACAAAGTTAAAAAAAGTGCAAAAAAAAAATTAAACAATGCTCAATAACAGGATCGAACTGTTGACCTTAGTGTTATTAGCACTACGCTCTAAACCAACTGAGCTAATCGAGCTTCGATTAATTTTTATATTGGTTGTTATGATTAAAGTTGGATAGAGTCTTCAAAAGTAGTGAGTATTAAATAGAAT
>ERZ794949.80-NODE-80-length-36758-cov-208.032286_pt1 | contig 36758 bp, 12 predicted proteins | sample MGYA00511363_ERZ794949 | MGnify/ENA primary metagenome ERZ794949 (study PRJEB30137, sample SAMN04331402) | food metagenome | isolation source: T1 must sample point D1 replicate B | place: Australia: South Australia ...
ACATGCTATGTAGTCACGTGAAGCATTTGGTTTTTTGGAACGGTTTCCACTGAAGAAAATCACTCTTCAAAGTGAATTCCGCGCACCTTCCTATTCGGGTAATGTCACATGACCATTTGCTATTTTTCACTTAATTGCTTTAAAAAAAAAAAATTTTACTTTTTAAAATAATTAAGCAATGCTTATTTTTTTTTAAAATTAAGCTTTGTTTGTTTTGCTTAAGCATGGCTGTTTAACAAAGCTTTACAATCATAAACCAAAAAAAAAAACTAGCTATATTTGAGATATAGCATTAACAGTGTATATTTAAGACTTTACCTCTGTTTACTCATATCAACAAAACAAATTTTTCTTGTTCAATATAGTACACCATCATGTCCTCGACTACTACCAACAATTCGTGTAGTGAACAAATTGAAAAATACCACACCAATATTAGTAAATATATTAAAACCTCAGAGGAAGATTCAAAAATCGATATAGACAATGAACTTCAATTAACTCTTACTGCTTTATTTGATACTGCTGATGTTTTAAGTGAAAAGGAACCAAAGAACTTTTGTCAAACTTTTCTTCCTTCCTTCATTTATTTATTGAATCATGTTGAATGTAGTATGCTTAAGTCTGAATTGAATAATACTGTAAGACATACAATTTTGGAAATTCTAGGTAAGGCTTATCCTTACATTATCAATTTATCAACAAGTCCTGAATTAATTCAGTCTGAAAATCAACAATCTAAGCCATCGATTAAAACCGACAACATGGTCATCCCTCCAAATTTAGTTGAGCCTTTATTTAACTGTTTTTACAAAAATGTTTTAATTGTTGATAATGATGTAAATGCTGTTTTAGCTTTGAAATTTATTAATAACATTTTCAAGTTTTTCAGATACTTTTTATTAAATCAAGTTGGTGATTTCTTAGAAAACTTTTTATACCCTTTATACAGAAATGCTGCAACTTTAATTCAAGATAGCTTTTCCACAGAAAAGGAATCAACAGATGATTCTCAAAAATTGATTCCAGGTTTAAAATCTTTCAAAGTTTTAGCAGAATGTCCAGTTTCAGTTGTATCGATATTTTCATCTTTTAAATCAATTGTTCCTGCAGAAACTGAAAAATACCTGCCTTTAGTCATGGAATTCTTAGACGCACAAGTAAAATGCCAACAAGAAGTTAGAGAAAATTTTGAAAATGCACAAATCCAAAAACTTAAAGCATCCTTAAATATAGATCCTGCAGCTGAATTAACAGATTCTCAAAACTTTAGAATACAAAAAAACATACAAAGATATTGCTCTGTTGCACCATCTATTGTGAATATGAACAGAAGAGATGAGTTTGGTGATTTGTTGACTGCTCAAATAAAATGTGCTTCTTTTTTGGTTTACATATTTTTAAGAAACTATGTGCCTGAATTGCTGCAAAAACATGCTCCTAGAGTTCCAGGTATTCTATGCAGATTACTACAAGATCTACCTGCTGATATGACACATTTAAGAAAAGAGCTTTTACAAACAATAAGACACATTTTCTCCACGCCTTACAAAAAGCTGTTTATTACTCATTTGCCAGTCTTGTTAAATGAAGACGTTTTACTATCACAAGGCTTTACAAATAACGATATCTTGAGAACTCTGGCTTTATCAAACATTGCCGATTTAATTCACAATCTAAGAGGCATGTTATCGCTAGACCAAATAGAAACATCTATCAATCTGTTCATAAAATATTTACATGATACTTCTTTGCAAACAAATGTTCATATCATGAGTTCAAAGTTGTTGACTAATTTGGTTGATTCGATTTTAGCGCATGGTAAAGAATCTCCTCAATATGCACCAAGAGCTAGAAAACTGATGATTTCTATTGTAGAAGGTTTTATTGTAAGACTAAAAATGCTAAATTACTCAAAAGATAGTATTGTTCATTATCAAGAGTTATACGCTAAAAGAAAACAAAGAGAATACGATGAATTACCTGGTAAAATTAAGGAAAGTGATAGAGAGGAATTTATCAAAAATGTAATTTTCAAAAATACCGAATCGAGATTTGAAAAGCCAAAAAATGACGACTCTGCTCAATCTGGTTCAAACGAAGATGAGGATGTTGACATGGATTTACCTAGCAATTTTGCTGGGTTTTATATGGACAGATTTGATATTAAAGACCATTCACCAATTTTGATCACCTCAAACACAACATACACTAATGTAATAAATGTAACAAATAGAGAAAAGATGAGAGATTCAGATCCAGCTTCTTTGTTATATGGAGCTCCTATCAAAGATGCTCTGTATTTATACAGAACTCTTTTACCGTTTTTGAAATCAGTAATCAGTGACTTGAGACAATTCAATCCACCACCTAATGATTTTACCGAAAACCAAAAAACTTGGTATACTTTAGCAAGAATCTTTACCTTGGAAGAAACCAAGTTGTTCAAAACTTTGTTTCATGAAACTTTGAAGGGTTTCATGTTTTTTACAAATAAAGTTGAATCGAAGGATAAATCAAATTCTGATGGGAATTCCAACGCGGTTCAAAAGAAGAAATACTTTGACATAAGATCTCCAAACTTACCTTTGTCTGTATCAAGAGAATCCAGAGATTTGATGGAATCGTTTGTTGTTATCTTTATGCACCTTGATATTCCAACATTTAGCGAAATTGTCGAAAGTGAAATGGAATTCTTTTATCAATGTATTTTACAAGACTCTGCTGTGTTACATGTTGCTCAATCATTCCTAACGGGTGAAGTTACTTCTCCAGCTTTCAACTCTATTTTGTTGAGATTCTTAAGCAAAAAATTACCTACTTTGGGTGATGCTGATATAAATGTATCCAATATTATTATAAGACTTTACAAGTTGAGTTTCATGTCTGTTAATGTCTTTCCAGCAAAAAATGAACAGGTATTACTGACTCATATTAATGATATAGTTTTAGACTCATTGAAATATGCTACTCAAACCCACGAGTCTTTGGTTTACTTTTATTTGATCAGAACTTTATTCAGATGCATTGGTGGCGGTAAATTAGAAAACCTCTACTTGGCACTGATTCCTGTTTTGAATACCTTGCTAGAAACTTTGAATAATTTAATCAATCAAACCAAGACTCCATATGCCAAAAACTTATACGTTGAAATATGTTTGACTATTCCTGTTAAGTTAGTTGTTTTAGCTCCTTTGTTCTCTAAGTTGTTAAAGCCTTTGTGTATTTCATTGCAATGTCATGAACAAACTGATTTGATTCAACAAGGGTTAAGAACTCTTGAATTGTGTGTTGACACCTTTAATTCTGACTATCTAGATCCATTAATTGAACCTTCTTCTGATAAGTTGTTCACTGCTCTATTCGGGTTATTAAAGCCAATTCCAGGAAACCCCCAAAATTCTCATACTGCTGTTAGAATCTTAGGTAAACTTGGTGGTAGAAACAGAAAGTTTTTAAAGCCACCAACTGATTTAAACTTTAGAGAAAAGTATCCGGAAATTTTGGCATCATGTGAAATTTATGGTTTGTCAACAAATAACTCATCAAACAATACAGTAATCAACAGATCTTCTTCTCAAGCAAAGACTGTTGAATCTGGTGTTTTGGGTGTCAGTGGGTGGAACAGAGATGCTATACAAAAAGACCTTTATGATATGCAAACTCAAGTTGATTCAGGTATTAACACTTCCTTCTCAATAGCTTCATGTGTAGAAGATGTTTTAAAGTTATTTTATGATCCTGGATGCGAAACTGAATATAGATTAAAAGTTTTTGACTACCTAACTGCAGTTTTGAAAATTACCATTGGTTCTGGATTAGAAGAATCTCAAATTTCTCAACCAGATTTGCTATGGAAAGTTTCTAAGTTATTAAAAGATATCAATGACAACAACTTTGAAGACTCTGTTCTGAATTTAGCTACAGAAAAAATGAAGGATTTGAGTAAGTTTGAGAATTTGATCATTGATTTAGTTGATTCTGTCTTTTTTGCTACTTCCATTCCTGAGTTAGTAGAGCCAGCTACTTTATTTTTGCTAAACTTAGCTGATCATTTTACTATCTGTCACTTAGCTGAAACTGTTGAAGAATGTTTAATTGAAGAAACTGCTTTAAAAATGGAAACCGTTGATCCTGCAAAGAATATCAATTCTACCATATTTATTAAAAGTTTGATAAACTCTTTAGGTAATTACAATTCTGATACCAGAAAAACTGCTGTTTTGGTAACAGAAAGACTATTTGTTACAAGTGAAGTTTTGCTTAAGTCACAACCTGCCAAAAATGATGTCTTAGCCAAAAATTTGTTAGTTATGAACATGTTCAAAGAATTCATTCACGGTACTACCAATGAGGAATTCTATATCAAATGTGGATGTGTATTGGGTTTGCATACCATTATTACCAAATTTATTGACTCTGAATACATTCATTTTCTGATTAAAAAGTATCAAATTTCAATTACCAGTGCAATGTTCTTTGTTTTGGAAGATACCAAAACCGAATATCCACATGTTATTGTCACAAGAACTACTGATGTTATTTGTCAAATTCTATCTTCTAGTTTGAGTCCTATGACAGACGAGCAATTGCAAGAAGATAAATTCTTATTACATTCTTTATCTGAAGTTATTTGCTATTTAAACAGTCCTGCCAAAGCTACCAGAGATGCTTCTAAGCAAATTTTAGACATGATATCCGAAAAAACTAAATTACCTATATCTTCCTTGATGAGACATTCAAAGACTCTTTTGTTAAAACCAATATTTTCAAAGCCTTTAAGAGCTTTGCCAATTCCTATTATTATTGGTAATGTTGAAGCTGTTACTTATTGTTTGAAAACCACTGAACAAATTTCTTCCAGTGACGAGCTATTAAGGTTCTTAGCTGAAGTTATTGCTCTTGTTGACGCAGATGACAAATCTCTTTCAGGTAACAACAAGGTTGCCGATTACTTAATGAAAAGACAATTAGTCAATTTGAGAGTTACTTGTATTAACTTATTGTCTGCTTCTGTTGCCAATGAACACATAGCTTCTTCCAAAGATGGTCAAACTAGATTAGATATTTTGAACTTATTCTTCAAGACCATGACAAAAGACTCTAATGAAATTATTGATGCTACTTATGAAGGTTTAAAGACTGCAATTACATCTTCAAACTATAAGCTTCCAAAAGAAGTTTTGCAACCTGGTTTAAAGCCATTGTTAATTAATTTATCTGATCGTGAAAATTTATCAGCTTACAGACTAAAGGCTTTAACCAGGGTATTAGAAATTTTAAATTCTCACTTCAAGTTAGAAGTTGGAAAAAAACTTTTGGATCATTTAGATTGGAAATCTAATGTTATGAACCTAGATTTATTAGCTGATCAAGACATTATAGGACAAACCCCTACTGAGATTTTGGTACACATCGTTAACATGTTCCATTTGTTGCCTAATCAAGCTGATATCTTTTTAAAAGATTTGGTCACTAAGGTTATGAGATTGGAAAATAAATTGAGATGTCATTTGGATTCTCCATTCAGAGTTCCTTTGGCTAGATTCTTGGATAGATTCCATGAAAGTGCCGCTGAATACATGACTAAGAATTTGTCATACAGAATCTGGGTTTCGTTTATTTGTGCTATTTGTCAATTGCCTGAAGCAAAGAACTTGTATCAACAATTAAAAAGCAGATTGCCAAGTTATGTGGAAACTTTTAAGAAAGCCGTGGAAAATACGCCAGACAGATGTGTAAGCTTTTATGCTTCTGTTATTGACTTGGTTAATACTGTATTCAAAATGGAAGGTACTCAGTGGCTTCATGATAATTCTAACATCATGAATGTTTTATTAAAAATGACTGTTGATGTGAAGAGAACTGTTAAGAACTCTGGATTTTATTTTGATCACACTCAATTGAATTTAGCTTTAAATAATTTCCAAGAGCTTTACATTGATTTGATCAAGAATGGATCTAAAGAATCAGAAACAGCCTATTTCATGGACTTTGTTTGTTGCTTATTTGATTCTGAAGTTGTTCCACATGAAGACTTTAAAGATTTGATCTTCAACAAAATTGTAGACTCTAGAACTGCTGATCCAGAACAAAGAATTGAATATTTGAATGTTGCATGTGCCTTTATCGTGGATAACATGGAAAAACCAATATCACTCTTTTTGGCTGAAAGTGTTGTAAAAGATGTTTTAGTCTTTGAGGGTTCTTATTCGGGAAATCTGAATGGATTATTACCTTCAGGTCCATTGACTGTTGAATCTTTAAAAGATACATGGTTTGGAATTTGTGCTAAAAACATTTGGGCTAATGATACTTTATTAGAATCCAACATTATTCAATCTCAACTAGATTTCTTGAAATTTGAGTTTATTAATTTGACTGCAAGTTTAGTAAAATGGGCTCCTGATGCTGTTAGACTATACAAGGAAAACATTATTGAATTTGGCTGGAGCTTTATCAAAATGAAGGATGAACTATGCAAACAAGCTTCTTATATGCTATTTTCAATGTTTATTCCAGTATTTGGAGTAAATTCCCAAGTCATCACACCAATATTTGTTTCTTTGCTAAGAAATGAACAAACTGAAGGTCGTTTCTTGGTAAGTCAATCTTTAGATTTGTTGATTCCTGAAATGTACAAAAGACATCAAGATGAAAATGATGCTGATGAATGGTTAACTTGGGTCAAGTGGATAAGAAGAGTATTATCTGAGGAAAAAAGCTCTCAAAACCTATTGATTTATCACTTACTTTGTGGTTTCCCAGATGAATTCTTTTCTGTTAGAGAGTTGTTTGTTCCAAACATTATTAACTATCTGGATAGATTATTCAAAAGACAATCTTCTGGTTTGTTAGAAAGTCAAAATTTGGCTATGGATTTACTAGAATTGATATTGAAATGGGAAGAAAAGCACATTTCCTTGAAAAAGGAACAAGAAGATGAAGATAGAATGGATGTTGAGATTGAAGAACCTGGAAAATCTGGCTCTGTTGACTCTATAGAATCCAATGTTTCTCAATTTTCTATGAACTATGAAATTTCTTACAACTTAAGAGAAACTTGTGTCAGTTCTTTAATCAAATACTTGTGTTCTGCCTCTTCCAAGAATTCTGATATTTTATTGAATTTGAAAGGTTTGGATTTATTGTCAAAGTTTTTGTCAAAGAATTTGTGGAGTGATGTTAAGCCAAGTTTAGATTATTATGAAAAGACATTAATTTTCACTACAACCCCAGCTGACAACATAATTCCTTACATTATCAACTACTTGCAAGTCTTTGAGATTGTTTTGGAGCAAAGACCTGCTGATTGGATCTGCCAAAACATAACGTATTTATCAACTTTGTTAAAATCGTGTTTGTCTTCAAGTCATAACGATATTCAAAGAAGCTCTCAAAAGCTTTTAAAAATCATTTTGAAGGCTATTGTTGAAACCAATGCTTTGGAAAAGGAAGCCGAAATTTTAGAAAAAAATAAAGCAATGGATGATGACGATGATGTTGATGTTGTTGACAATCCTGGTATCTCCACTGAAGAAAAATTGTCTAAGCCTGTTGATGAAAATGCTGTTGATTTGACACCTTGTTTATCTTTTGTAAACAACATTGTCTTGATTATTTCCAGAAACTTGGCTATTCATTCTTCTTCTGTTTCATCTGGTGTAATGTTGGCTTGGACTTTATTCATAAACATTCCAGCTAAAGTTGATTCCTTATTGCCAAACTTGTTGACAACTTTCAACAAGTTGGTTAATGATCACTTAAATGCACCACCTGCAAACGAGGTTAAAGCTATTGAAGAAGCTAGGTTGAATTTAAAGCTGATTGAATATTCCTTCTTTATTTTATCTGATAAAATCTCTTTATTGAATGATCAAAGAAGAACTTTCTTGTCTTTAATTGCTACTGTGGTTGATAAGTCCAATGATTTGTACATTTTGAAACAAATTTTGAGAATGCTTAGATACTGGGCATTTGCTGGTGAGAATTATCCAACTGTTAAAGAAGTTTCTGCTGTTTTAACTAGAATGCTAACATTGGAACTTAAGGGTCAAAACGAATTAACTTTAGACTATTTTGAGCTGGTTATTTCCATATTTGAAAATAGACATGAATTGAACTCTGATTTCCCTATCAGAATGGAACATCCTTTCTTGGTTGGTACAAAGATTTTTGACTCTAAGTTGAGAAAAAGATTTATGAATATGTTGAATGATAGCATTGAAACTGATATTCATGAAAGATTATATTATATTATCAAAGACCAAAATTGGGAATATGTTGGAGATTCACCATGGTTGAATCAAGCCACACAATTATTATACGGTTCATTTAACAGAAATTCAGATATCAGATTAGCATTTGACTCCAAATTTCCTTCTATTAAAAGAATAGAAAACTTGTTGAAAGAGTCCAATCTTGACTACAATACTTCTGGAGCAAATGTTACCGATACTTTAAGATTGTTAATTGAAAACGAACATAAATTTGTTACTTCTGACTTACGTGTTAAAGCTGGTGACTTTACTGACTACTTGTCTGAAATCTTTTATAAAGCTCCATCTACTATCAGATCAGCATGGGTTTCTATTTTCCCAGTTGCTTTTAAATCTGTTCAAGCCAATGAATTGTATGGTATGAATAGATCTTTGGTTGCTTTGTTATCAAAAGATTATCATGTTAGACAAAGTAGATCGCCAATGAATGTTATAGGTGCTTTATTAGAAGGTTTCAAAAATATTGAAAGCATTGATATTCCACCTCACTTGTTGAAATATTTGGCTTTGACTCACAACGCATGGTTTGAAAGTTTATACTTGCTTGAAGAATCTTTAACAAAAAATAAACTAGATAACGGTAAGAATCAAGAAATTATTGAAGATGCCATTTTAGAACTATATTCTACTTTGAGTGAAAAAGATATGTTTTATGGTTTATGGAGAAGAAGAGCTACTTATTCAGAAACAATTGCGGCATTATCTTACGAACAAATTGGTATGTTTGATAAAGCACAACAATTATATGAATCCGCTCAGGTCAAAACCAGAGCTAATGCTTTGCCTTACTTAGAAAGTGAATACAGTTTATGGGAAGATGGTTGGATTTATTGTGCACAAGAATTACAACAATGGGAGATATTGACTGATATTGCCCATGATGAAGCTTACACAGATTTGATGGTTGAATGTGCTTGGAGAACTGCTAATTGGAATGTAGATAGACCCTCAATTGAATCTTCCTTAAAAGGTTTACTTGAAACACCAACGCCTAGAAGACAATTATTGGAAGCATTTGTAGGATTACAAAAACAATTCAAGGCTAAGGGTAACGATGCTGAAGTAAAGAGAATGATTGAAGATGGTATCCAAATATCTTTAGCAAAATGGGCTACTTTACCTAAGAGGGTCTCTGAAGCTCATATTCCTCTACTACACATTTTCCAGGAATTTACTGAAATGAGTGAATTGCAATTGATTTATAAGCCATTATTTGAAACAACACAAGCCAATATTGAGCAAAAATCTTCAGATATTAAAAGAGTATTATCTAATTGGAGAGAAAGAACACCTAATCAATGGGATGATTTGAATATTTGGAATGATTTGATCACTTGGAGAACACATGTCTTTGATAATATCAATGAAACCTACTTACCTTTGTTAAACAGCTTACCTAAAGGCACCAAGAATGTTCCTAATTACTATTACAAAGGATATCATGAAGTTGCATGGGTTATAAATAGATTTGCTCAAGTTGCTAGAATTCAAGAATCCACTGAAGTTTGTTTAGATCAACTAAATAAGATTTACTCTTTACCAAATATTGAAATTCATGAGGCTTTCTTGAAGTTAATGGAACAAGCCAAGTGCTACTATGAAAATCCTGAAGAATTGAATACCGGTATAGAAGTTATAGGAAATACCAATTTAACATATTTCTCTGAAAGTCAAAAGTCTGAATTTATTACAATGCAAGGTATGTTCTTGACTAAAAAGAATGATTATGAAAAGGCAAATGAATCATTTGTAAAATCTATTCAACTTGATATCAAACTGCCTAAAGCATGGGCTGAATGGGGTCGTTACCATGACAAACGTTTCACAGAATCTAAATTCAAGATGGAACATGCTTCATCAGCTTTCTCATGTTATTTACAAGCTGCAAGCTTGTATAATAACAAAGAATCTAGACAAATGTTGAGTAAGGTTCTATGGTTCATGAGTTTGAAGAGTGAATCCAACAATATTGAAGAGTTGTTTGAAAGTTCCAAACAAGAAATGCCAACATGGTATTGGATTACTTTTATTCCACAATTGATATCTGCATTATCTCACAAAGAAGCTAAGATGGCTCGTTCCATATTAATTCAAATAGTTAAAGAATTCCCACAAGCTGTGCACTTCCACTTAAGAACTGCCAGAGAGGAATATATGGGCTATGAAATAATGAATAAAAAGGCAGCTGCTAACGCAGAAAAGGCTGTAGAAAATGGAGAAGTTTCTGCTCCAGCTGAGACTTCTAAGACTGCTCAAACTTTAGAATACTTAGATGAAATGAATAAATTCTTGAAGACTTCTTATCCATTGCTAGCCTTGACATTAGAATTCTTAACGGATCAGGTATCATCTTCAAAGAAGGCTATTACTCCTGATGAGACTTTTTATAGAGTAATCAATACCTTGTTGAATGAAGCTCATTCTACTTACCAAAGATTACCTGACTATAATGAAAACGTTCAATTACCTGAAAAGATTGTCAGCAATATCTTTAAGCAATGCAATGACAATGCAGATGATGGCTTGAAGTTGAAATTGGTTGTAGATTTTGTACAAACAAAGCCTACATTCGAAGCTTACATTAAGAGACTAAGATTATGGAAAGAAAAAATTAATAGTAAATTGTCGAGATATTCTGATGAGGAAAAGTTTGAAGAAGTATTCCCATACTTAACCAGATTCCATCAAAAGAAATACGAGGACATTGATATCCCTGGACAATACATGTTGACAAAGGACAACAACAAATACTTTGTTAAGATTGGTAGATTCTTATCAAATGTCAACTTTGTTGTAAGAGCTAATAGCAGTTACAGAGTATTGAATATAAGAGGAACTGATGGTTCTATACATTCTTTCAGTATAGAAACACCAACCTCATCTTCAAGAACTTGTAGAAGAGAGGAGAGAGTTATTCAAATGTTTAGACTAATGAATGATATCTTGGAAAGAAATGTACAAACAAAAAAGAGAAACATTTCATTTACAACACCTGTTAGTGTATCTTTCTCATTGGATGTAAAACTGCACAGATACTCCAAAAAACACAAAACCTTACAAGATATCTTTGAAGAGTACTGTGAAAGCATTGGAATGGATAAAAACAAGATCTATGATTATTACATTGAGCAAATTAAGGCTGCTAATAACAAGGACTTACCTAAGCCAGACACTGTTGCTGCTAAGGTTGAAATTTTATCAACTATTCAACAAATGTACTTGTCTAAGAATGTCTTGAAAGACTACTTCAAATCTTTGTACAAGGACTTTGAAAGCTTTTGGGTGTTTAGAAAAACATTCACAGTTAAGTATGCCACTCATTGTTTGATGACTTATATGATGTCTGTAGGAAACAGAACACCGAGCAGAATTCATATACATGTTGAAAATGGTGATGTATTCTCAACTGAATTTGTTCCTAATAAGGTAAACTTAGAAAGATTGCCTGAAGCTTTCAGAAATAACATACCTAAGTTAGCAAATGATGCACCAATTCTACAATTACAAGAACATCTACCATTCAGATTGACACCAAATATACAAAGATTGATAGGAGATGTAGGATTAGAAGGAATCTTCTCAACAACAATGTTGTTATTAAGTAAAGGTTTATTAAGTAGCCAAGAAAATGACGTAAGAAATCACTTGAATCTGTTGATCAAGAATGAGGTTATCTCATGGTATAGTGACAATTACAAAGGCATGAATGTGAAGAGATTGGAAGGAAATGAACTAGAAATGTTGTCTATAGTGCAATTGAACACTGAGTTGATCGTGAGAAAGATGATATCGCTCTCACATTTCTCGTCTCAATTTGCAGCATCTAATCACTTTGTATTAGAAGCCATATCGACTGCTGTTTCTCCAAGAAACCTAACAACACTAGACATCACAAGCATGCCATACTTCTAGAATTAACATATATATCTAAAATAAAGCATCACAATTGTGTGCTATTTCCCTTTTAAGTAATATTACCTAAATAAGGCTTCAGTGACCAAAAAAGATCAAATATCAAAGGCGGCTAATTTGTGTTAGCATCCATTTTATGTATGCCGGAGTTATAAATCCGAACGAGGGAAAAAATAAAACATATAGATCAGATTCCACCTCTAAGCCATACTATATCCGACTTTCATCCTTTTTGCTTCTTTCCAACAGGAAATATTTGACTTCTCTTCGGGTAAACAGAAAATTAAAATGAACGAAGCTCGGAGTAAAAAAAAAAATTTGCCGTGCACTTGAGGCCAAAAAAAATATACTACCTCTGCTCTGTGGCTTTCAATTAGCCTTCTACTACTCCATATTGTGAGTTGCAATGTTTCTTTTTTTTCTCTCTCTATAGTATTTTCTCTACTGGGGGGTTTTTTAAATTCGGCTTAATAGTTGTATATGTATTACGCTTGAAAACAGGTAAAAAGAGCATATTGAATTGAAACCAATAGGCAAAAGAGTATATTAAGAGGTTGCTTTTTTGTTTTTTTTCTAATTATTTAATTGAAAATGAGTCAAAACAACTACTATTTCAACTTACAAAACAACTTGAATAACTCAAATGCCCCATCACCTAGCTCTAACCTAGATTTCAGTCACAACAACAACAGTAGGTCAAATTCATACAAAAGAGTAATGAAACCGAACTCACATAACAACAATTCAATTAATTCGACATTGAATAAAACCAAATTCGATGCATTATCTCGTGACACCAGATCAAACACTTATCACTTTGGTAATAGCAACAACGGGAATAATGCTAATTCACGTGGTAATGAATTCAACAGCTACTTAAACATTTACGATGATGATGAGGAGGAAGATGAAGACATAAATAACTTTTTGAACAATAACAGTGGAAACAGTAATTTGAATTTCAACCAACAATTCATGGACTCCCAACAAATAAAATTTGCTAACTTCAACAATGAGAACAACGATAATAATGGTTTCAAAATGAAATTGGACTCAATTCAAGATAACAGAGCTAATACCATTTCAAAGCAATACAATAACACAACATCTAGTTTTGATAATGTTCTTTTAAATGATACAAACAACATAGCCACAAGCTACATGGATTTTTTATCTCCAGATAATAATGCTATAAATACAGTTTCTGATTCTTTTGACACTTCTAAAAACTTTATGAAATTAAGTGATGGTGATATTTTAAATAATTTTGGTATTTCAAATGGAAACACAGGCTATGGGAATAATATCAAGGCTCCCGTGAAGGTTGAAGAATCCCCTGCTTCATCTCTTTCAAATGGAGCCTCTGCCAATATGAATAAGATAGATACCAATAACAGTAACAGCAGTTCTTTAATGGTACCAGCCTATAAAAAAAATTCTAATGATGGAAAGAAAAAAAAACCTAAAATGTCTCATAACATAATTGAACAAAAATACAGAGACAACATTAATGAAAAGATCTTGCAGTTTAAACACATAGTTCCTTCTTTACAAATCTGTTGTTTAAGGGAAGACTATTTAAAGGATTACTATCCTAAGGATGTTGAAGAAGCATCTGACTCCAACTATTTGGACGGTTTGGTTTCTGATCCGAAATTATTGAAGAGATTGGATGGTTTAGAACCAGCCAAAAAATTAAGCAAAGCTATCATCTTATCTAAATCATACGAGTATATTGAGCATATGGAACAAAGAGTCGAGCAGTTGGAAGAAAAACTGATGAGATATGAGCAATTATTAAAATCCGAAAATAGCAATGGTAATGTCAGACAAAACAACAATGAGGACAAGTTTATGCACACCCCATTATCTTCTTTGAACCAAATGAACGTTAATAATAGCATGAGCAAGAGTAGTAGCTCTGGAAGTTATTACATGCCGGATACCAACATTTACAATAATCATATTCCTAAACCACCACAAGATATCAAAGGACCAAGCCATGCTTTGTATCAAAACTCTATCAATATGAACTCTCAAAACATGCAAACAACCAATTCTGAACAAATCAGATTGAACAAACAAGGAACGAATGTGACTTCACAATCATTAAGTAACATTAACAGCCAAAGTAGCTCAAGTATGCAAAGTTCCAATCAGTATGAAAACTTTGATAATGTAATTGGCTACAACATGAAGACTGAAAACAGCGGTACTAAAGTTACTGACAATAACGGTGTTGTTGACTTCGGCAGGTTGCAATCGCCGTTAATTAACATGGAAACCAACAACTCAGATAGCGGTAGCTTGTTGAAAAAAAACAATAGTGATGGTCTTAACAACAAATTTTCTTATTTAGGAACTTAACTAACATATGGGTTATAACGTAGACCCTGAAACACCAAATTATATATGAGATGGTGTTTAAAAGCTTTGATTTATTAGAATCATAACGGCACGTCACGTGCGTTCTTTTTGATTTCTCTCACGCTACCAAAAACCTTTCCAAAAGGGACCATGTTCTTTTTTAGGTTTCTTTTTTTTTTTTTTCGCCTATGCTATGGAGAGCGAGTGAAAAAAAAAATTTTCACGTAACATTTTGAAAGCTTGATGAAGAAAAGAGTGAAGATTTGAAAAGTCAGTACGAAGTTATTAAGCAAACAGCTGTCTATAATACCCTAGAAATATATATTCATATCTTTTATCATGTTGAGAAACATCTTTAAGAAACAAGTTAGATTCAACAGTAATTTTACAGCTTTTAAATCTGCTTTACACCCAGAAGTCAATGAATACTTTTTAGACGAAACAAAGAATCCAAATAAACTACACGTCTCTTTAAAGAACATTAACCCTTTATTTGAAAAATCAGCCGAAAATTTGAACAAAGAATTGAAAGAACTGTACGAAGATGACTTGATTTTGAAATACAATAATCCATCAGCCATCTTTGATTTTGAAAATACCATACCTAAGTTACATTCTTTTAAGAACGACTCCAAAATAGACTACAATAAAGACATCAATAGATTCTTTTTATATGAAAAATGGTCATTGGATAGCAGTATGAGTAGTAAGTTTATGACTTCCACCTCTTCTTTGGAAGGCAAAGTGAACAGTTTCTCTCATCCAAGTGGTAAACTTCCTGTAAAAGATGGAAAAAAAAATTACAACTCCTTAGACCCAAACCATAAAGAAAGCTTGATTACCCATGATGATGGATACTTGATCGAAAATGCTGATGATACTTTGAATAAATTTGGTGAAAGAATTGATCATGATTTAATTGGTGGTAAGTTTACTATTTTTGAATACTTGGAAAACACCAATTTACTTCCAAATACTTTACCATTAGTCTTAGATTTGAATACCATTTTAAGATTTAGATTCCCTTTCAATTCTAAATCAGCTTTTAACACCTACTATACATCTAAGCAATCTATCATTAATAAAAAAGACATCAGCGATGTCAAAAATGAAGTTTTAGAATACAACAATCCTTTAGCTTGGTTCAAATGTGGTAGTCCAATAAATAGTGATGTACTAAAGACTGTACCTGAATTCCAAATTTTTGACTTAAGAAGAAATAGACCTGTAATTGATGTAAAGGAATTGATGGATATTAATCTACCTAATAACATAGAAGAATTAGCCACCCATAAAGACATATTGAAGGATATTCCTAGAGAAAAAGTCACCATTGAAGACGTGAAGAAAACCAAATACTCTATAATGATGGTTACTCCAGATGTAGTTGATTATGAAAGAGCCTCCTTCAAGTCAAGATTGCACTACATGCTTTCTGATATTCAAATAACTGATTTGAATGATAATTTTGTTTCTGAATTTAAAGAAGGAGTTGAAGTTGTTCAAGAGTATATTCCACCACTACCAATGAAAGGAGAAAAGGGTTTCCAAAACTTCATAATATTGCTATTAGAACAACCTAGGGATATGAACCTAGAGTCACTGAAAGAAAAGGTTAACTCCTTTGATTATGAGCATGACTTTGATATTAGAGGATTAATCAAAGAATTCAATTTGTCTCCTATTGGTGCCAATGCATTAAGATCAAAATACGATAGTTTATTACCTATGAGTGTTGATTACCATTCCACTAAAAAAGAATTAGACTTCTACATGGAGCCTGAAAAAGGTGAATTTAGAACATTCATTCCTAAGAAATTATAGATGATCTGTTTTCGTGACTATGTATATATATGAATATAAGTCTTAAATGTAAATAGCAGTTTTTTTAATAATATAAAACTTTCAAACATTGATTTTGTCTCTTTATTTTTGATTCATCAAACCTCTTTTCTAGTTTATTCATAATATATAACTATATGTATAAGAAAAGTAGATTTCAAAAAAGAAAAAAAAAAATGTGTTTAACTATAAGGAATATTTCATTACCACTGTCTTGTGTGTTTTTTTATCATTTATTCAAGACTTAAGAAAAAGCAAATTGTTATATGTTCATTGTTTTCTTTCGTTATTATCTCATTTATAACTTTTCAGCCTTTTCTTCTAAGTAAGCAGCTAAGTCAAAGTCCTTGTTATCGATTAAAGTTTCTAAAGAAACTTCTTCGGTGCTTGGAGCAGCAGCCTTAACAATATCTTCCTTTGGTTGTTCCTTAGCGTTATATTCTTTCTTGGCCTTGGCAATTAAGTGTTGCTTAGCTAAAATTTCATCTCTGACAGAGGCTTTACCTTTGATTTCACTTAAAGTGGTGACACCTGTGTATAAACCTAAAGCTAAGGCAGTGTATCTGAAAACGTTGATTACTTGTGTGGAAGTTGGAGCAGACATTATTTCTGTGTATATGTGTGTTTAATGATTAGGTGTATATGATATTCTAATTTCAATAACAGGTCTAGCAGTCAGTATCTTTACTTAAGTCTTAATTTAATTGTAATGATACCATTTTTCATATTTCCTAAAAGGTTACAAAAACAACCAATATATTGTATAGTGCTATTTCAACAGCGAAAAAAAAGAAAATTTTTTCCCTTTCTCGTAGAAAAATTTTCCTGAATATAAGGCGGAGGTGTGGATTGGAGAACAGTTGCTTTTTTAGGAAATAATAAGTACAAATGACAGGGTAACAAAAGTCGGATTTAAATTATTTGAGCCAATGAAAAAATTAAAAATTTTGTTGTGTTTTTTACTGGGTTGCGGATAGCATATGTCCGATGATCGGATATAAGCATAGAAGAAATAGCAAATATAACCAATTTACATTGTGAACAGACATACGGAGAGAAAACGGTACCTGGTAATATAAACAAAAATTTGGTATAAACTATATATTATTACATACACCATTTACAACAATAATCAAGAATTACAACTTCCACACGCTTGCAAACCTACGCATTTTCCATGAATTTACACTTATTCGATCACGTGATTTTGAGATCTTTAAAGCCAGCAAAAAATATGCTCTCACTACTCTTATCTTAACTCCGTCTCCAATATCCCTATCTCTTCATCAAGCATGTCAATGTTCCGCTTGATCTCCTTACAATCTTTGAATTGCCGTTTTCTTTTATAAGTCTCGTACTGTTCTTTCAGTAGAATCTTCTGCTCTTCATATATGATTATTCTATTTTTGATTTCATCTTTCTTATCATTTCCCTTTTTGGTGACTTCCTGTTTAGGCTTTTCTATTGGGGTAATGGTGGGCTCTGGCATATTTGGTTTCACTTCATTCAGCAAATACATATTGACTTTTTTTATCACGTTTTCTATTAATTTAATGCATACACTGTCTAGCTCCGAGCACGAATGCTCCTTTTTAAGAAGAGCTAGCTTTATCTTCAACTTATACATTATATCATCTTCAAGTATTTTCAAATAATCCGTCAATTTGGCAATACTTTTCAAGTCTCCTTTCTTTGCATTTATCAATAAGAATGTGATTACATTGTTCAAGTTGTTATAATAGTCGATTTTACTTAGAATCCAGTCTAAGTTTTGTCCAGATTGCTCATCATATCCGCCTTTCTTCAATATCATATCCTCATACATTTTTCTATCTTTTTTCAAAATCAAATTATTGTCACAATCAAAACACACTTTGAACTTTATAAACCAGTATTTCAATATAATCTTTCTATATTCTTCATACTTGGGCAGATTCTTTAAATATTCTTGTTCAATAAGCAGACTCAGGTAATACAAATCGTATTCCTTATAGTTGTTTATTTGACTTCCACACAACCTACAATGGTGTTGTTTATGAAAAAGATTCAAGTCTTTGAAAGTGTCAAAAAAACTGCTTTGTTTATTTCTATCCAATCCTTCCCAAGGTATAACAAGCCTGCTGTTAGTATCCACTTTTTTCAATAAACCACTATATTTTTCATCATCTAATTTGTACTCTTTTTTGTCTTCGTAACTCACTATTAAATCTAATGTGCTCTCCATAAGCACATAATAATTCCGTTCTAGTATCGCTATATTGTTCACAACCGCCAAATTAAGTTCCTCTATAGATCTGATCTTCAAAAACTCATCTGTGTTATTTTTATAAGTCATGTTGCTTGGTTTTCCTTATTTAAAAATCTGTATTAACAGGATCCTCGCTTGATTTCGTTTTTTTTCTATAATTTAATACAGTGATTTATTCATACTAAAATAAGCTAACAATTTTTTTTTTTTTTTTGCTTATTAATATACGTTTATTTACATGAACAAATATCAATCACCTAACAACTAGTTGATCTTAGAGTAGTCTCAGTCATGATATTCTTATTATTCATTATCCCATTGGTAACTTTATTTTCATATATTATTGCAGACAAATTTTTGTACATAAACATTAATAACCTTACGAGCTATGAACCAATAATAAACAACACATCTAATAAGCGAACCTTAAAAAATTTCAGTAAGCTATTTACAGTTCAAGATAAAAAATGGAATAAAAGACTCAGGCTCTTTTTTATCTTTACAATCGTTTTATACTTCAACTTTATTTCCATAGTGATTTATGAAATAGTTCAATATGAGCATGTAGATGATCTAACGGCTATGGACAGTGATGAAAAATTACAGCAAGCATTTATCATAAATTTCTGCATACCAACAATGCTGAAACTGCTAAGTGTATTTTTAAGTTTTATCATTCCTTTTATAATCATTTTTTTAGGTTTGCAAAAATTCAACTTAGTCAAGACTTTGAATCAACTAATCATATCCTCGGTATTATTGACATGTGCTTGTTACCAGATATTAGTGAATAACATTATCAACTTGGATAATCAGAAAGCATCAATTTTGATAAAAATCGGTGTTATTGGAATGATATTCATGTCTTCTTTGTCAGCAATTGGTTGTGTTATTACCACTTATTACCATTACTTTTTGAAAAATAATAGCAAACTTTCGAGTATAACGAATAACACATCTCAAATAACAGATAACATTTTTACAATAATCAAAAACATAAGCAAAAGTCCAAGTAATACTGTACTATACTCGTTGTTGATGGATGTGATTTTTCTGTACTATTGTAACTTTAAAAACTTTGTTACTCTATTTTTCAAAATCCCAAAGAGTCTGGCTAATTTGGATATCATATACGGACTTAACAAAATCACCACTGATAAGCAAAATGATACCAATCCAATGGTCACAACAATCATAAACGTTATAAACTTTTTTTATTATACTGAAGATGAAAAGATAGATCAGATATTTATGGTCAAATTAATCTCAATATCTCTGTCTTTTTCCTTGTTCCTGCTTTGTTTCAGTTACATATTAAGTTTTTTGAGAAATGGTTTGAATATCATCATCTACTACTTTGACCTGAATAATGAAACCCCAAGCGAAAAAGTAGAATTCGTTGAAAGAGCTGGTGGTGCGGATCTGCCAAGATTTAATCATATGCCAGTCTCGATCAATAATCCAAGTCACATAAAGAACTTTATTTTTGCTGAGTTTGTTGGTATTTACATAGTAGCTACAACTTTGGTAATTTTCAAGTTATTTTTACCTGCCGAGTTTGAAGAATACATGACAAATAAAATCTTTAACAACTGGATGACTATCAATGTTGCCAAAACACAGAGCAAACTTATAGATACTTCTTCAAGTGAAAATGTGAATTACGTGATGAAATTTTTTAATTTCTTCATAAATATTCCTCAATTCCCCTTGCTGAACAAATTGGTCTTGATCAACTCAAATAACTTAGCGATCTTTGACAATATACAGTCTATATTTGATATTTCCTTTCAAATCTCATGGTTTATACTCGTATTAGGAATTTTGGCATTCGAAATATACAGCTCTAAGATATTAGGTAATGACGATCATCTGTTGATAAGCTTGATAGCAGATAAGTATACTACGATTTCTAGATCGAACTCTGCTACCAATTTGTATTTGAATGTCAAAAGGAAGATGAGTATTTAAAATGAACCATCTAGAAGAATTATCGGAGATAATGCAAAAGGCGGCTAATTTCTCATATTTCCTCTTTGGTAAGAACTTTGATTAAAAAGGGAAATAAGGCGGCTAATTCCACATATTCCCTTTTTGGGAAAAACTTTGATCAAAAAAGAGAGAAAATAATCACACTACGGAGATGTAATCGTTATCTACTTTTTTTTTTTTGATTATATTTTAGTAATATTAATACAGATACCAACTTCAAAATGAATAAACAATCAAACATTGAATTTAAAAAAAACAAATTGGATCTGTTAAAAACCCAGCTAGAAAGCTTAAAGAGAGAATACAAAACCATATGCAAAAGTCCTATTTTTGAAGAGAAGTTGCCAACTTTTAGCAATGACCAAGAGCTGTTGAAACTATCAGAGAGCAAAAATAAAGAGCAAATTGATAACTTAAGAAAATATAACAGTTTGCGGGATAGCGGTGTTTTTTTGGTTGATTTGGTTGCTGAAGAGAAGAACAGCAGTGGGAACTATGAGAGAATTCTTAACAAAATGGATATAATTTATGAATTAGGCTTTGATGACTTAGAATAATGTTAATATACCTTGATTGCTTAAATTACCATTTGAAGCCTTTGATTTCCCCAAACTAGTATACATTACTTTTTGATTTCCTAAAGTAACATCCATGCGCTTAAGCGTCTATCTGGTGTTCTTTAGAACACTTTTATTTATTATTAGGCACATAGCGGATATGATTATCTCCGATTTTTTTTTTTTTTTACCCTACCTTCGTACTCTATCTCCGAGAAATTTTTTTTTCACAGTATGAGACATTCATCTTTAAAAAAAAAAGGAATTAAAACAACACATAGGTAAATTCCGAAAAGAGAAAAAATACATCACTAGTAATAAAGTTTCAAAGTATAAATATAACCATACTGAAAACAAATAAATTAAGCATAAATGAAAACGTATATTAAAAGTCGAAATAAGTTGATTCTGCTGTTTTCACTGATATTGTTTTTCTTTCCTTTGATACAATCTAAATCCATAAAACCTAAGAGTAAAGAAAAGAAACTCATATCAAAGCTGCGAATAGAATCAACTAGCAATGATTATATGCAAAATCCATATATTAAGCCATTAAATACAAAGGTTATACCAACTGTGCAGAACGCCATTTCTGGATCGGAAGCCACTCTGCAGAGAAAAAATGGAAATTTAAATCTCTTTGAGACTAATTTGTCCAATATTGTTTTACTGTCTGATATAGATGGAGGTTTGCATGCAGTTGATAGATATTCTGGAGAAAGATTCTGGTCTATATTTGATGAGGAATGTGAATACAACAGTCATAATGATACAAGAGCTTGTCCGGGTTTAGTTGATGTTCAGGAAACTAAAATAGACGAGGACGACTCAGAAGACAACCATTTTTCCGAAACACTTATTATCGAACCTTACGGTGAAGGTTCCTTATATTTTTTCAACGTCTTTACAGGTTTGCATAAAATTCCTGCCACCATCAAGCAATTAGTTGATCAATCTCCTATACAGCTGAAGACTCAAGTAGCTGTTGATTCTAAAGGAACATTATTGGAAGATGAGAAAATATATACAGGACATAAAAAAAGTGTGATTTACTCTATAGATGCTTTAAGTGGTGAAGTTTTAGCAGTATATGGTGATAATCTTGAAAAGTCTAGAAGTAAATTCCAGAGAGTGACCAATACCAAAAGCACTGCAGAAACAACACAATCTATATCTTCAACGGTAGCAACAACACCTCAACCTTCAGATGACTTCAATTCTAAAAATAAAATTTATAACAGCTCTGGTAGCACTCATTTAAGAAACAAAAAAATCAAGCCTTTGACTATAGGAAGAACAACATACAACCTAGAAATCCATTCTCCCTTGCAAGGCTTAAAATTCAACATATCATATACTACATGGCAGCACAACTCCTTGGATAAAGCTTTGATATCCAAGCATGGATGGCCTACCGATAACAATTTGGTGATTCCTGTGACAAATGAAGACGGTTTGGTATTAGGTTTGGATTTACATGAAACTTTAGAAAATGGCAGAAATGATAAGCAAAGTTTTAAATGGATTACAGGTGGTATGAATTCAATGAAATCCGGAGAAATTGTAAATGTTTTTGACATTTTTGAAGAGGATTCTACTCTTTTACACCAAGGTGAATCATTTATACTTCCTCACCCTTTTATTGCGCATGATTATTTCAAAAGAATTTACGAATATGATAAATTACCCAATTCAGTATACCTATCAAAAACAAAAGCTGGTAGTTGGTTTGCATTATCCAGATATAATTATCCAGCTTTGGTAGATTCTGCATCTACATCCATTTACCAAAGTAGAAATTTCATTGATAAAACAAACTTGTTTGAATCTTCAGATATGCAAGGTGTACATTTCATTACCGATAAGCCATACAACAAATATTACGAAGATAGACATAAGTACGAATATCAAAAAAAATTGCTCAAGAAATATCGTTCTTTGAACAGATCTGATATCAATGATGAACACTTACCAGTGGTTTATTCAGATAATGAATTTAAACTTAACAGATTTGGAGAGAATCAAACATATTTCTTTGACGAATACCCCTCATTTGATAACTATTTCCCATACATTGACAATAACGACAGAACCAACTACTTTGATGATAGACCAGATGTATTTCATGGTGGTCCTCCGCCTATGTTCCCTGATCCAGGCAACAGATTTGGTCCTCCAAGAATTGACTTTATGGGACCTAAACCTATGACTTTTACGGAAGAAGTCACTAGAGGTTTTCTTCATATTATTGGTTGGTCTATATTCAAAGTTGTTGAAACTACCTTTTTTGTACTAATGATCGTTTTTATAATCGTTTTGGTTACAAAAATTAAATTAGGAACAAACTTTAAGGTTTTAATTGAGAAGAGTGGATTTAAGTTTTCCTTTGAAAACGAAAATTTTAAACTTATAGAATCTAATACAGTAGTTTTACCTACTGATACAAACATAAATGATATCAACAACATTTTAAGCGCTGACAATGAAACTGATAATGATGATGTAGATACTTTGAATGACTTTGAATTTAAGAAGCCACAATACATAGATGCATCTTTGGGGTCGCAAAAAAAGAAAAGAAAGAGAGGCAAAAGATCTGGGACTAAATCCAAAGTTAAGCAAAAAGATATGGTTAATCAAAGTGAAGTTTTTACAACCATTCACGATCAATCATACGATGAAGAACAAAGGGAAAATTTATCTTCTGGCGGTCAAACCATTGTTTCTTCATTAGAATCTACCGATAGAAAGTTAGTCAACATTACTTTATCTAACAAAATTTTAGGTTACGGTTCTGCTGGTACTGTTGTATATCAAGGAAGTTTCCAAAATAGAGCAGTAGCTGTTAAGAGATTGTTGTTGGAGTTTTATGACATTGCTTCACAAGAAATAAAATTACTGACAATGTCAGATGATCATCCGAATGTTGTTAGATATTACTGCTCCGAAGTTACTGATAAGTTTTTATACATTGCGTTAGAATTATGTAGTACATCCCTAGACTGTGTTATTGAAAGAAACAAAGCATACAACTCTAGAAAAATGGCAGAGATTTACGAAAACTTTGATGATCTGGATTGTTTGAAACAAATTACCAGTGGTGTTGAATATTTGCATACTTTGAAAATAGTTCATAGAGATTTAAAGCCACAAAACATTTTGGTTTCTATGACTTCAAAAAATAAAGTAAGAGTTATTATTTCTGATTTTGGTGTTTGTAAAAAACTTGAAACTGAAGAAAGCTCATTCAGGACTACCAATAGAGGTGGTCCTGTTGGTACTCAAGGTTGGAGAGCTCCAGAATTGCTTTTATTAAAAAATAATGGGTTTTTAAGTAACAACAACTCATTGGAGAATTTAGCTTTGGATAACACAAGTGCTACAGATATTGACAACTTTGAAGAAAATACCAAAGACTTGGAAGAAAAACACAGATTGACTAGAGCTATGGATATTTTTTCCCTTGGATGTATATTCTATTATGTACTTTCCAAGGGTAAGCATCCATTTGGTAAGACCTACATAAGAGAAAATAATATCATCAAAAATGAGTATGATTTATCTGAGTTAAAAATGGATCCAACGATGAAGCATTACGAAATTGAAGCCCAATCGTTAATAGCGGATATGATTAATACGAACCCATCTTCTAGGCCAACGGCTTCTAAAATTTTGAAGTATCCTTTATTCTGGGACATCTTGAAGAATTTAGAGTTTTTATTAAAGGTCAGTGACAGAATGGAAGTAGAAAGAAGAGATCCTCCATCTCCCTTATTGCTTAAATTTAACGCCATATCTCCCAAAATTATTTCTAGTGGTGATTGGATGAGAAACTTCGATACCATTTATATTGAAAACCTGGGAAAATATAGAAAATATCAAAAAGACAAGATCATCGATTTATTGAGAACTTTCAGAAATAAGTACCATCATTTTATGGATTTGCAAGACGACTTGAAGCTGCTGTTTAGTCCTTTCCCAGATGGATTCTTCACATACTACATTAGAAGATTTCCTAGTTTGATCATAGAAATATACGATTTTGTAGAAAACAATCTTAAGGATGATCAAATTCTAAAAGATTTTTTTTAGCTTTATATTATATAATTTTGTGCTATTCAATAATTCATATAGTCAGATTTTGAAGACTATCAGAACTACTCTTTTAAGTGTTTAAACTTCATCCATATCTTCATCTTCTTCTACATCTTCGACATCAATGTCTTCCTCTAACTTAGCCAATTGCTCTGAGGAGATAGTTTCATCTAAGCATTTTTCATTTATGAACTCACATAAATCATCATAAAACTGATTTGATACTTTTTTAGATTGATTTTTATTCAATAAAGGAATATCAAAGTTCTCATCCAAGTATTCGATTCTCAATTTTAATTTTAAAAGATGATTAATGGGAGATTCTGAAGATATACAAAGGCCATTACTTCTTTTTGTAATCAACCTGTAAAGCTTCATGAAGTCAGTTTCATTTATTTTATTATAATGAAATAGCAAAATCTCTGCAATTCTTAAGTGATTAGACATTTTATCTTCTGACTCTTTCTCCTCAACTTTCTTAAGTCTCAAATTGTTTGGGTTTGTCCAATAAATTAATTCTTTTGCTATTTGACTCGGAGTTTTCATTTTCAACAAGAAATCATCATCGTCTTCAGCAACATCTTCTTTCTGTTTCTTCTCTTTTGCTTTTAATAACCTTTTATTCGACTTTTCATTTTCCTCAAACAAAGCTAGCAATCTAAATAGTAAATCAGGAACTAATTCGACTAACAAATTTTGGTTCTTATAACTACTGAAGCATAAAGTTGGTAGAAAAGACGCATAAGTTTGTAGTAGCTTGAAATTGTTGCTGTTGATTGGATAGTAATAAATCAATACCAGTAATTGTAACAAATCTAAATGATTGATCTTTTGATATAAGTATAATTTGAAGACCCCAGTTATGATCAAATTATCGGTTTTACGAGATTCATTTTCTTTTAAAATCTTGTAAAATATCTTGAATAGTGAAAATAGTCTCATCTCAGATGTTTTATTGTCTTCATCAGGTAGCATTTTTTTGATATCAAACGTTAATAAAGCATCCAAAATTGTCTTCAAACTAGTATCCCTGAAAGTTAATGCATTCATCAACTTGATTTTACTAAAATTTTCTTCAGACTCGGAAGGTAGATGTTTTGAAGCACACATTCCAAAAATGTGCAAATTCTCTCTCATCAAATTGATATCCAATAAACAAACCAAAGAAAGATTAGCAATACCCAAGTTTCTTAACTCTTGTTTTTCATTTTGTCTGATCGCAGGAGTTATCAAAGTATCTATCAACGATTCAAAGTACAAATTGTTTTCTATATTTGCAACAGAGTTCCCTGCTGAAGATGATGCCGAAGGTAAAGTAGGATTAGGTAGTTGCAAAAGCATTGATTCAGAAATGGTCAAAATCTTTGACAAAGTCTCAAAGGATAATGAAGGTCTGGATTTGACAAAAATGCTCTTTTTTTCTTCTTCATCTGACTCTTCATCTGAAGAATCATCCATTCTAGGTAAATCAAGATCTTCATCTGATTGGGAATGATTATCTCTATACCTTTTTTTACCAATATTCTTTTGTTGTTGTTTTTCAATTTCTTCTTCATCCAATTTCTTCTTCTCTAGTTCTTCTTCTTCTTGATCTCTCATATCCCAAATCAAGTTCATAATTATATCTAAGAAATCCAAATTATTCAAAGAAAGTTTGGAAAAAATTAATTCAACAGATAAATTCAAAATTTGCTGTCTTATCGTATAATACTTTACATGGCTTAATGAAGCAGCTGAAAATTCACCTACTTTATCCTGATACTTCTTGATTAAAGGAGAAATAATAACGAGTTCTTCAATCTCATCATGCAACTCTTCATCAATTTGCGTTTCACTTAACTCGGTATCATCATCTTGTTTAAAGTTTAATAGTCCGTTTCTTAAAAATTGTAACATAGATCTTCTACTTAACTCATCTTTATAGTCCTGAGTAAATTTGGAAATATCCAATAAATTCATATAAATTGCTTCATTAGTAAGAGATATATCACAGTCAAATTTTTTCATAAGTTCTATCAATTCTAGTGTTGTCGGAATGTACTGGTCTAGGTTTATGTTTGAGAATTGGCCATCATTTGAACAAAGAACTCTAAACAAGAACTTTAAGATAAAACTTTGATTCAAATTAAGCTCATTTTTATTATTGCTTGTCAAACTCAAAACATCATCCCAATCTATAATTGGATACTTCACGTTTTTCTTTTCCGATCTTAAAAGATATAAGTGAATAAAGTTTTGAAATATGCTTTCAAATTTGTTCAAAGTTATGTGGTCTTTACTAAAAAAAGTCTCTATTTTAAATAGTGCAATAAACTTCTCCAAGTTAAAATCACATGCTTTAAACCAGTTAAACAACAGTTTAAAAACTGCTTCATTAACGGATAAATCTCTGTCGATTAGAAACCCGTTATAAAGAATCTTTACCAAAAGAGTATTTTTAATTTTCCTAAAAACATCTAATTTGGCAAACTTTTTGCCCAAAAAGTTGTTATAAACTTCTTTCCGTACATCTGCTGACTTATCCATGTATCTTTCCAAAATATAAGAATGAGCTTTTGAACTTTCATTTCCAGAAATATTGGCAATAATCAGTTTTCTAATCAAGGATGAAGAGTCGTTTCTAAGTAAAAAAACAAACTTTTCCAGGTTGTTATGGTCGTTTTGAAATTTTGAAAGAGCAATGATAGCCTGGCTTCTTACCTTTTCGTCCTTATCGTAAATTCTTTCATTAATCTTTTCCAAGATCAAGGTATAATCATGATCGTATAGAGCATCTAAATTTTCAAAAAGCAATATCATGATCTTCAAGGTAATATATCTTATATTAGAGTCTGTATTTGATATTAATGGAAGAAAGACTCTTTTTAAAAAGAAATGAGAAAAGAAGAAATCAAAATCAGCTTCGTTAGCATCCTCACTTTGTTGTTTATCGAATTTATACCAGTTCAAAAAGTAATTTGTAAAGAATCTGACAAATATGTTATCAACATCCAAGGAACTGTTGATATCTGAAAGATTCATTTTGAAGTTTGTAATAAATATTATTATGCTTTTTATAATAGATGTGAAGTACTCATTGATATTGGAATCTGAATTATCTTCTTCTAAGATAGAAACGTAGATTTTCCTCAATTTGATTGTATTTACTCGAATCAATTGAATCACATTGCTGTTAGATGATTTTTCATCCTCATTTGTCGCTGAAGATATCTCCGAGGCGTTATTATATACATCTTGGAAGATATCTGTCACTTGTCTAGATATTTGTGCCATGTTGTTCTGGTCTTTGTTGTTTGCTATAAACAGGTAAATTGGCTTTGAAACATGGGGGAGATGCCATTTCAATATAAACAACAAAAAATACCCAAAACTAGATGTTTTTCACTCAATCACGTGACGCACTGTAAACATATTTTTGATAATTGTTTACATTTTAAATTTTTCACCAATTTTACTTACCAAAACTTCAAAATTGTTTAAAATTTATAAACTAATTTAGTAACATTAAATATATGTAAACAGTATTGAAAAACTGCTGATATATCTATACAAAGTGTTTTCTGATGCTTTTACAAATTGTGTATATTCAATGTAGCAATGTATTTGTTGTTTATGGTAGCGTTATTGTAGTATTTCTTTTCTTTTTTTTTTTTCTTTTCCCGATGGCTCGTAAGGTTCATGGCCCAATAAGGCAATTTTTATCCCAAATAGGAAAGAGCTCAAAGTTGTGAAAAATATTAGTTCTCGTTTTTTTTTTTTTTTTCGTTATAATATATAATGGAGTATAGCTGTTGTTAAATAGAGGTATTGTAGACCCAGAGAACCAATAAGAAATGACTACAGTTCCGTTGAGTAAGAGCTCTTTATTGAAGTTATTCAAGGTGAATTTTTTGAAAAAAGATGAATTGAATTGCAGTTCTTTAGAGATTACAAATACCAAAATTATAAAGTTCAATGAGACGTATAGATTACTAGTGAGTAGAAATAATGGAACTTTAGAGCATTGGGAATACGATATGGAAATTCACCAATGGTTAAATTTATCAATTATCAATAGCGAAAACATCAATGATGCATCTTCTTCTAATACTATTGAAGACTTTTTATACTTTATAGACCCAACCAGCAACTTAGAAAGAGTTTTCACTATCAACGGGAATGAAATCATTACAGAATACGATTTGCAAAACAGATGCATCAAAAAGCAACATATGATTAATGTTTCTTCAGACGTTAATTGTATTATTTGGTCGATCAACATCAACAAAGAGCTAAACAAGATTATAATTGGGTTAACAAACAATAATATCCAAATATACGATATTCCTTCTGACAGCTCTAATGAATTGATTTACAACTCACAACTAGTCTCTTCCATCAATAATGATGAAAAAATATTGACTATTTCTTTTATTGATGATGATAAACACATATTGACTGGTACCTCTTTAGGTAAGATCAAAATTTTGTCTTATGAAAATAAAAATTCTATTCAAGTTATCAAGACATTAAAGATTGACAATAAGAAAACAGTCAACAACAAGAACAAAAACAACAAAAAGAAGTTCAAAAAAGATGATAAAGTTCCTATTGTATGGTGTTTGGAGTACATTCAAAAATATAATGTTATAGTATCTGGTGACAGTAATGGTGATTTAAAGGTTTGGGACTTCAAGTCATCCACTTTATTGCAAAGTTTGAGTATCAGCAGTTCATCAACTTCAAATGGTGGTAATACTAATAAGTCCAAAAACGATATTTTGAATTTAATTTACAACGAAACCAATGACTGTATTTTTACTACATCCCTAGATAAGAAAATTTCCATGTTCAAAATATTAAAAAGTAACAATGATGAATCTTTCAAGGTTCATCTATTGACTTCTAGATTGGTTAATAAAAGCACCACTAATATTTTACAAGGCTATGATTTGAGGGCTTTGCACTCAGTAGATGATTTCATGGTTATTGGTAACGATAAAGGTATGGTTCAAATCTTTAACCAGTGCTCTCAATTCAATACTCTAGACAACAATACAACCACTTCTAAACTACCTATATTGTTGAGACAAGAAGACACTTTTGTTAACAATAAAGTTGTTTTCAATTTGACAAATGACTCTTTAATAAAAATGTATACATTGGAAGGTAAAATTCTTTCTAAAATGAAAATTAACCCAATTGATTCTTTCACCGTCAATAAAAGTAATGAAATTATGGTATTATTTGATAAAGAAAGCACTACTATTAGATCTGTGTTTTTAGAACATGTCACAAATGACGATATATTAGAAGGTATAAAGGTCACCAAATTGCCTTTGGAAAACTTGCCATTTAGCGATAATAATGGCTCTAGAAACAAAAAAGATTCCTTGAGAATTCAAAATATTCAATTCATTAACGAAAATGAAATTTTGATTCTTTACAAATTTAACACTTTTGATTTCAACGGCAATGTTACAAATAACAATCTTTTATACAAGTACAACATTGAAGAAATGGAATATGTCAAAATCGAAATTTCAGGTTTCTTTAATGAAGAAGAAGACGATGAAGATGCCGAAGAAGAATTAGCCAATATTTTGATTGAAAGTGTTGAGATTTTACCGGAAAATAAATTGCTTATCACATCTGAATATAAAATAATAGTATTGCATCCAGCTGAAAACACATATAAACTGGAGTCTTTTTACGAATTGAAAAACAACAAAATTCAAATTTGTAGATATCATAAAAAATCAGACACATTGATAATTGTTACCAAGAACTTCAAAATACTTCAATTGAATTTGAAGGATGGCTCCCAAACACAGTGGTCTATGATGAATTATGGTTCATTCCCTAAGATTGTTGTTAATGATATGCATAAAAGTTCTGTTATTAGTGACATAGTCTCTTTGCCAAACTCCGATAAATTGCTGTTTTATGCTAACAACTGGATTTTAATTATCAACCTAATGAAAAACCTTCCTATGAAAGCCAAAAAGAGAAAGTATAATGAAATTTTGGATACTTCCGATGATTTAGAACATCCCGAAGTCCCAAATACCGATAGCTTCGTTTTAATCACCAAATTCAGTAATCTGTACAAATTAGGTCTTGTTGATGATAAAGAAAATGAAGTATATGTTATAAACGATTACCTACAGGTTCCTGGCTCTGCCAACACTAACAAGGTATTGAGTTCTTCTCCAGCATCTGGTAAATACAGCTTTTAAAGTGAAAAGTTACCCGCATATATATTGATTTATAGTTTTTCCTATTTAGGTAATATGTTTTTTTCACCCAAAAAAAAAAAAATATTCTAATTGAGATGAAAAATTTTCTTGGCACGAGCTACTGTAAATACCTGTGTTTTTAAAGGTAGACTATTATGGATTAAGCAAAGTAATGAGTCCCCAAGAAAGCAAAAAAATACATAAAGTAATAGTAAAGATGTCTGATTTAGATGATGATTTGTTAGCATTAGCCGATGGTATGGATATTGAAGACGATCAAGTTCAACAAGGATCCGGCAAAGACACTGGCGATCACAGCGGAAATGATAATAACATAGAAGATTCTGACAACGACGATGATTATAACTTTTTACAGAAGAATTCAAGCGGCAGTACCAAATCTAATGAAAATGAACTGCAACATCCTTTCCCATTTGAAGAGTTTTACGTAAATCGTGAAGACAGAGATAGAATTCTGAGCTTGCCAGAATTCCAACAACAAGAAATCATGTATGAAAGAGAACAAAAAATTAAAGAATATAAAGAAAGAGCTTATTTCTTGAATAGAAAAAAGCAACAGGAACAAGTTTCAAGAAAAAGAAATGCTGATATCGAATATTCCGATGAAGAAGATGAAGATGACGAATACCAAGCTAAGCCAAGCAGAGCCAAAAGATTAAAAACATTGGTTAAAAATAAGAGCTATACTCCAAGTGACGAGGAATACTCTGAAGAAGGAGATTCTGCTGATGAGTATTCATATTCGCCATCAAGAAGCTCAAAAAGATCCAAAGTTGAGTGGGATGATGATTCTGCCAGAATCAAAGATCCTATTTTACAGGACTACAACAACATAAAAATTGGAAGAAAAGATGTTGATAAGTTGTGTTTCTACCCAGGTTTCAACAAAATGGTTGTTGGCTTGTACGGTAGAGTTAATGTTTCTACTTCACCAAATCAAGCTCAATATAGATTAGTAAAAATTGAAAAGGTATTTTTCCAAAAGCCATACAAGTTCAATAACTTTTACACTAATCAATATTTTGGTGTAACCCAAGGTAAGTTCAAGAAAGTATTCAAAATGAATTATTTTTCTGACAGCTTGATCACTGAACTAGAGCTTTCAAAATATAACTCATACCTGGTTCAACAAAAACTACCTACAGTTAAGAGATCTGAATTGTTGGCCAAATATAAAGAATGGAATGCTTTTGATAAGCAACCATTAACTGATGAACTATTGAATCAACAGGTTGCTAATAGATTACAATTCAACAAAAAGTTATCTGGTGTTAACTCTGTTATTGAAAAATCTATATTGAAAGATAAATTAAGTTATGCAATTGATATTAATAACGAGGCTGACATCAACAAATATACCAAACAACTGAGACAATTAGAAAAAAGGATGTCTCAATACGATAAGCATCATGAAAACGATTTAATAGGTACAACAAAGCTAAATACATTATCTGAAAAGAATAAAAAAATCAATATTGATAATATCAGAAGTAAGAAACAAGAAGAAAGAGAAAAGCAAGAAGCCAATGAAATGAAAGATAAAAAATCAGATCCATTTTCTAGATTGAAAACCAAGGCAAGAATTTACTACAAGAACCTACAAAAGATAGAAAATGAAAAGGCCTTGAAGGAGGAGGAAGAACTCAAACAAGAAAAGCTAAGAAGGGAAGTCAGAGATCAAGAGGAGAGACAGTACATGGAAATGATCAAGTCAAAGTTCAAAAAAAGAGGTGGTTTAGAATTTTTAGTTAAGAACATTAAAGTCGATATGGATTTGGAACTTTAGTATTTTTAAAGTATATATGATTCATTTAATTAAACAGAGGTTCCTTTTCAAACAATGCTAGTCTTTCTTTGATATAGTTACACATAGTTAGTTTATTGTCAACATTGAACATGTAGTCAAAAACACTCTTTCCTGGTTGACAGAGCAATTCTTCGTATGCCAAATTAATTTCCTTTTCCAAGTCCAATCCTGCTAGACATTTTTTATGTGTATATCCTCTATAATGTAGACCATCTCTTATAAATTCATCATTAACAGCCATATTTAAAGGATGGAACTTTGGTAGGTTACAATGAGCAAACATAGCATAGTCTTCTGAAAGATCTCCGGAAAAGTAGTTTTGCTTAACGTAAGTCAAATCTTTGATGTTATTTAGCTCACCAATATCCTCAGATAGTTTTTGTTTAGCCTTAAAATCTTGTCTAAAGTCTTTTTGGTAATATGTAAGTCCTCTAAAGTCACCTTCATCAGTAAAATATCCATCAACAGAAGCACTAGAAAAAATTTGATAGTACGGTAGCTTCAGCAGGTGAGCAGCGGCAATAAAGGTTTCCTTATCCCCTTGTCCTGAAGAGTATTGTGACAGCAAATGGTAGTAGATAGTAGGACCGTAGATATTGTAATATAAAGACAATAGTAATGTTTTCCAATGTAACTTTTTGCTTATCATCATTTGGCCGGTTTCAGAAGATGGGTCAGGAATTGTACCTGCAAAATCATGGAAAGGAGTGTCTTCTGGTTTTTGGTTTTTATTTGAACTTGCTAGATTAGATACAATATCAAGGCCATTTCTTATTTTTTTGGTCATATCAACTGTTGAATCGGCAGATTGATAAAAGAATGGATTGGTAGTTCTTCTCCAGAAATCTGGCCACAGTATTAATCCATTTTTTTCAAATAAGGTATGTTCAAAAATAGTATCTAGGTTCTTCAAAGGATAATCATCAGCATCCAATAATAAGACATTTTCAAATGAAGAAGCAAACAAAGCCAATGATTTGTATTGGAAACCTTGAAACTTGGTTGTTGCCAATAAATCCTCTGAAAAAATTCTACTTAAATAAACACATTTGGAATTATAGCTTTCTATTAGTTTACAAAATTCTGCATCAGTAGAAGCTTCTTCTTCTGAAGGTATCAAAACTTCAATGGGTAAAGTTGTACCACTTTTTCTAATTGTTTTTATGACTGAATAGGTCATCAAAGAATAAGAGCTTCCACCCACAAATACTATACCATCTCCTGAATAGAATTCTTTGCCAGGGTAAACAAACGTACTGTCTGTCTCGTCAAGTAATGTTTTTATCAATTTTGTATGTACATGTTGCAGCTTCACTTTGATATCAGAATTAACAACCAAACACTCATTTGATAAGAAGTTTTTGCTTAAACTTTTCCAATTCTTTACATCATTAGTGTCTTGTCCAACAACAGGGCACCTATCTTTGTAACTCCCTAATGAGTTTGCAAATAGTTCTTTTCTAGTATCTTTCTCTTTAAAACTTTTAGAATATGGAAAGGTTATGTGCGAATCGTACTCTTCTTTAATTTTCAAGATAATATTGTTAAATTTTTCTTTGTTTGGGGCTGTGTGATGATCCAGATGAGTTTTTGTTGTATTTACAATATCAACATCGTTGTATAATGTTAGGTAGGTGAAAACAACCACTAAGGACAGAAATAAGAATATTACCAGCCTTTTGGTCGACTTATTAGTAGTAGCGTTAAACTTCCTCAAAAATAAGGGAAGGTTAATATGAATCATTAACAGAGTATGTTCTTTTGGAGTTATTTAATATTTTCATAAAGTCCTATATTATCTGAAAAATCAATGCTTTATAAAAATGAAAACAACTAATTTATTATTAGCCCGAAGAAAAAAAATTTATTATGGTAGCATTAAAAAGTTAAAAAAAATTATGCTTTCAACCAGAGTTGAACTGATGACCTCCGCATTACTAGTGCGACGCTCTACCAACTAAGCTATGAAAGCAAAATTTTATATAACAAAAAAGTTGTATTAAACTTTTATCAAAAAAAAAACTGATTTATCTAAATTAATTGAAAAAAGCTTTTTTTAAATATAATTTTGTGCTCTTAATGTTTTCTTTAACAATAACTATAAGTGGCAATTATGATATCCTGTTAAAAATCAATATTTTCTTTCAAAACATCAAAAAAGTATTGGATTTTCAAATGTTAAACCTCTGAAATCTAGTTTTTAAGCTGTTAAAAATTATATTTTTTATTGATTTTAAAAATGTCGAGAATAACAAAATCAAACCAAACAATATAGTCTAATTCTATAACTTGATATCCAAAAATTTGAAAAAAAAAAAAAAAAGGAAAAAACTACCAATTCATGAGCAAATACAGTTTTGAAAATCTAATCTTAAAAATTATTAGTCTCATTTCTAATACAAAATAGATTAAAACATAATTTTTCCAAAAAATAAAAATTTTATGTCAGTTATTAAACTTTACATTGAATAAATACATTAAAATTTTGATCAAAAATTTATAAAAAAAAAAGCAATACATATTGTGTTGTTGTCTCCAAATTAAATTGTTTATTACCATGTATGTATTTAATACCCCATTTCTGCAATTAGGTTTTATTTACCAATTTTGTAAATATTTTTGTATTAAATCTTTTGGAGCATAAAATGTTGTTTCATCTTAAACGTAAAAACAAATTAAAAAGTTAAAGAAATTTAAAAATTAGTTCAATTACATATGTAAAAGATAAATATAAAGAACGTTAAGTTACAATCTAAATGAATTGTAATAACAAAATAGCCAACCCACTGATCTTTAAAGAATTAGCTTTGTTGGTATTAATAGTAGTGATTACTGAAGGCAAAGATGATATTTCAATAGAAGGCTCAACAGTTTGACTAGTAATTAAAGAAGTCAAAGATGTTAAAGATGGTGTTTCAACAACAGAGTTGATACTTGAAGTGATGGCCAAAGATGATGTTGTTTCAATGGAAGATTCAACATTAGCAGTGGTGGATGTAGTTCCAATAATATCAGAAGCACCGCTGTTTTTTGTAGTAGAAGAAATTTCAGTGTAGCCAGAAGTACCTGTGTTTTCACCGGAGCTGGATAAATATGTGGTTTGAATACTGTTTGGAGCATTGGTAGAGCTAGATGCTTTACTTTGAACTAAACAGCTGTATTCAGTGCAGACAACAGTTTCTGATTTGGTGCTGATATAAGTGCTAACAAATGTTGATGGTTCATTAATAGAGGTACTAGTTAAACTTGGAGTTTCATTAGTAGATGTACTAATTGAAGTTGAAGTTTTACTGGAAGAAGTACTAATTAAAGTTGAGGTTGCACTCATAGAGCTACTAATTGAAATTGAAGTTTTACCGGTAGAAGTACTAATTGAAGTTGAAGTTTTACTGGTAGAAGTACTAACTGAAGTTGAAGTTT
>ERZ794949.81-NODE-81-length-36416-cov-4.046973_pt1 | contig 36416 bp, 39 predicted proteins | sample MGYA00511363_ERZ794949 | MGnify/ENA primary metagenome ERZ794949 (study PRJEB30137, sample SAMN04331402) | food metagenome | isolation source: T1 must sample point D1 replicate B | place: Australia: South Australia ...
AAGTCAAAATTAGTATAGTTATAGTAGATAAGCTATTAGCTATCTTCGCCCTTATTAGGGGATAGCTAAGATAGTCTATATGTCCCTTAGCGTAAGGGAAAGCTTAACTTTATAGTTAGCTCTCGACCCCTATATAATTAAGTTTAACTTAAGTTATAAGGAGTTGCCCATTCGTTTAGGGGTTCTACTATAAGCCATTTAATTTCTATAGTACACCTTCTAGGTCTTCCGCACTTCCTATTACTAGGGAAGAGTAGTTTACGTAGTGTTGCACGAATTATTTAAATAGTTAGGTATAACGGGAGTCTTCTTTACCTCTGTTTTAAAGAGACTAAGTCTTGTATTGTTTAAGCGTATAGATTTAATAAAATTAAGGCCTTTTTAATAGCTAATGCACACTGCTATCTATCTTCTGTATCTAGAAAAAGTTCTTTAATAGAGATCCCTTTAGATTAAGCTATATATTCGATAGTAGCGTCTATAGACTGCTAACTACTAGCAGCCATAAAGGCTTATGTAGGGAGGTTAGGAATGTGTACAAAATACCTGCCTCTATAAAGAATAGGGTCCTATCTAATGCCTTAAATAGAAACCTTATTTAAAAGATGAATCGGGTTAATACAGCATTTGTAATAGAAGGGGGGTACGGAGTTTACAAGAAGTCGGTTTATTAGCTCTTAGTTTACGTAAACGATACTAGAGTTTAGTCTCGCGTATACAGCGCTTACGTTCATTAAGTTAATAGGGAGTAGCTAGCGGTCTTAGAGAGGGATTGCTATTAAATCTATTAGCAGAGGGAGCTAGATTAGACGGGTTATCTACCCTTTAGACTATGTAATAAGCATCGGACGTTCCGGTCGAGAGCCTATAAATCATTAAGTAAACTACCTTCCATCGGGTCTATACTATCGATCACTTAGAATTATTCCGTACGAGCCTACTTCTACGTCCTATATACTGCTAATATGGTACCCGAGAGCATCTAAGTCTTCCTGCGCAAGTACGTAAAGCTTAATCTACGCTCCTTCATCGTCTTTAATGGCTGTATAGGTAAGGAGATCAAGTCTGTGCTAGGCAAGATGAAAGAACTTATAATGACTGTCGCGCTTAACACGCCCTACCCTTCTTTTATGCCTAGTCTGCCACTAGACTCCCGAGCTACTACCGACACTCCTCTAGCGTGCTTATTGTAATACATGCCAAAGCTATAAACTTTGCGTCCTAATTCTAATCCCCTCGATCCTTCGGCTCTTACTTCCTAGACTAGCTTGGAAGTCCTGTCTCTAGTATTTAGAGTCTCTTATCTGGCCTAACACTAGTCCCGTCTTGTTGCCTAATTTCATCGCGCTCGAACTAGGTATGCTTGACTTGCCGGCTGCATTGCTACCAAAAGTCTTCACGAAATTCGACCTAGAGCCATTTAGCGTGTGGAAGTGTGTGCTTCACTCTGAATCATCCGACAACGAAGAGGATTGCCTAGGTCCACTGCTTCATGACCTCGCGGTTGGTTTGTCTTATTCAAAACGTTTCAAGTCTGTGCTCTTAGGCTTCCTACTGCAAATGTGTTGCGACGATGGATTTGATTCTGGAAGAGAGTACCTAGTCTTTTCCAAGCAGGGCGCTTATGACAAAGCAGAGCTGAAGTCAGATGTTAAGCACTGTACGGTCTTGGTAGAAACATGGAGGATTGGCTGAAACAGTTGTTAAAACGCACACATATCAAGACCCCTAAAGAGCACTCGGGAATCTTACCAAGTTCTGAAACAATTCACTCAGATGAAGAGCTTAACGATGATTATGACGACGAAGATAGACAAAATGAGGAGGACGAGGACTAATCAGCGAATCGCAACGTGAGTGGTAGCTGGACTCTAATAGACACATAGCTGTGAATGATCGAAAATACAATTCTCGAATAACACTGATGCGGTTTAAGTGTTTCATTAAAGAGATAACATTTATCGAACGTAAAGACACATCTCAAGTCTTCTCATGGAGCCCATCTGCGTTTGTTGCCAATCCATTTGACAATATATACTAGGCCTAGTAGGACAGGCACCTCGATCAAGGGCCCAACGGTCGACGCCAACGCCTGGTCGCTGTCTGCGCCGTACGTTGCTACTGCGACTGCAATAGCCAGTTCGAAGTTGTTGCTCGCAGCTGTGAAGCTTTGAGTCGATGCAAGCTTGTACCCAAAGCCAAGGCGATGTGTGATCCAGAGTGTAAAGGTAAAGATGACGAAGAAGTATACGATGAGAGGAGCAGCAACTCTGATCACCGACACAATCTGATGTACGACTCGACGGCCCTGCGAGGCGAAGAGGACAATGATGGTATAGAGAAGGCCGATCAAAGACCAGGGCGCGACCCATTTCAGGAATACACGCTCGTACCAGTCTCCTTTTGTGATGTACTTTAACGCGAAGCGAGTAATGATGGCAGCGCCAAGCGGGATTCCGAGAAAAGCTGCGACGCTCGTAGCGATTGTTGAATAGGATGGTGTAATGCCGGATTGTGAATGACTGATGACGTTGATAAAGAAGATTGCCAACGGAGCGTAGAGAACAATCTGTAGAATTGAATTGACGGCAACCAGAATAGCACAATATTCATTATCGCCGCCTGCCAATCCGGTCCAGATTAAGACCTAGGATAGCAATCAGTCTTGAAGCATCCTGGTACTTGGAGAGATATTCACCATAGCAATGCATCTGGCAAGTCCAACAAGAATTAGGCCCTCCCGGAGACCACTCTTGTCAGGCAGGAATGCCCAAGAAAGAGCCAACTACCATGTATTAGAGTTATTGACGAGCATCCCGGACATCTCATATCCATACCATTAGAAACGGGGCAACAATCCAATTCATGATAATCGAAAAGCCAATCTGTATCCATAATTGTTTCGTCTTGAATGCCAGGTGAAGAGTCTCGTATTTGACCTTGCAGAGGATTGGGTACATCATGACAAGAAGCCCGATTGCTGAGCTATTCTTAGCGATCTCACCTAGCAAACTTTGTGCAACATACCAATTGGGACTGAAACGCCAACGAACTTTCCCTTTTCAAGAGCTGGGCCAGTCTCTGGGACGAAATTGCCTAACAGGATTCCAATCGCCATGGCCAATATTATCCATACTGCTAGAAACCGATCTAACCAGCCCAGACCCTTAATAGCAGAGATCTTGTCTGGTTCGATTGATTTTTCAATCTCTTGTCTCTCGATATCGGTAGGTGGGTTGTGAGGCGCGACGGTGGATTGAGTATCGATGGGACGAGCATCTGTGTTGATCTTCTCGGTATGATGCATATTGGTGTATTGTGAGAAAAAGTGATACTAGAGCGAAGTGGTCGTTTAAGACTTGAAATTGCTATTCGTGCGATCTTGCATTCCAGAAAATATGTGATGCTACTTGCTCGATATATTTAGTGTTCTAGTAAAGTAGGCTATCCAATCAGTAGAGACTAGCGACAGCATCGCTTGGCGTGTCATCCCCTTCTTGTCATTGGTCAGATAGTGCCCAGACCAAGACGATGCCGATCGACTAATTATTTGCCAATCATCAAGGCACGTGCTACCGGTTCAACTTCTGAAAGGTTCCGAAAGTCTAGTCGTTTGTTCATTGTCCGTAGGATGGCCAATCCTACTGCTAGGGTGACCTCTCTGAGGCAATTCGACCACACCCTGCAAGACGATTTACATCAGTAGGGCCGTGCCAGTGACATACTGGAGATACTCTAGAAGCACGGTACTTATCGACGTCGCCTGCAAGCAAAACGAAGACCAGGGGAATAAATCGTGTACCACGGGATCACATCTCCGTTTTGTTTTTAGATCATCAGAGGCTCTCAAAAATTGGTTCACGAATATATGCGAGGCATCCGACCACACCTACAATTTTTAAGAGACATATGGTGGTTTCCGACTACAGCTCGTCACGATTTCCATTTCTCAACAATGGCTGAAGCCACTTTGGCAAAAGCCACAACATGGTATGCGGCATACCCAGAAGCCAAGAGCAATCCCGCGACAATCGCCCGCTCAGATCTGCTTGATATGATGGAGACAGGCAAGAGGCCTGGCGTGGACTTCATACTCATTGACCTTCGCAGAGCCGACCATGAGGTAAGTAACGCTTGTACAAAAGCTCGACGGCATACTGACTAATGCACTCATAACAGGGAGGAACGATATCGGGTTCAATCAATATTCCTGCTCAGAGCCTATACCCAACCATACCAACACTGTATGCTATGTTCAAAGCTGCTCGGATCCCCAAGATTATCTGGTATTGCGGTAAGCACGCCTCATCCACAAGAGCAAAGAAGAATCCATGCTTATTAGCTATGTTTAGGCTCTTCCCGTGGAAGAGGTACGCGCGCTGCAGCATGGTTCGCAGACTATCTGAACGACTGTCACGATGATCGAGAGCTGATGGAAAGCGTCGTTCTTCTGGAGGGGATCAAAGGTTGGACGGGTGCAGGAGATGAGTATATTGCAAAGATGCAGGAATATGACCCCGAAATCTGGACAAAGTGACGGGCAGTCTGGTGAAAGAGCGGTGTCATACCAAAATACCGCCTAAAATCATGTGTTGAACACCCAATAGCATCAGCCCGCCGGTATTCGCTTGACTCTGGCTAGTTCAAACATGAACACACTTGCGACACAGTAAGAAAGTCCTGTAAAGATCTGCACAAAGAGATATACCCTAGTCGAGCCTGGTTGTCGCAGCTTCAAAGCGATAACTTCTGAGACTGTTGGATGGTCAGCGCTGTGGAAGTGTACAGATAACCATAGACATACACGTCGTGGGTAAGACAATTATCATCCATGAAATTGAGAGAAGTGAGGGCAGCTCCTTTAAGCCTGCCACTTCAACACAGACGGGTCCAATCGTCTGTTCGAAACTCAGCTTGACGAGTAGATATCGGAAGTGAACACGACTCACCACCCAAAAAACCCCCAGAATGGCCCCACTGAACAGAGCAAAGAATATTGTGAGGCCGTAAGTCGTTGCTGGTATCCAAAACGCAAAGCAGGATAGTCCACAGATCAGCGTTAGATATGCAGCAACGTGGATTCGGCTGTGTGCATCGCTCCAAATGCCAATCACGGGCCTCCCAATAGCTGTGCCAACGTTAAGTAGCCCAACAACATTCGTCGCCTGGCTTTGCGACAGTCCAATAGAAAGTGCGAAATCTGACAACGAAAAGAGCAGCGTTATGTAACCCAGCATGCTGACGAAGGCCCAGAGAAGTAGGAGTTGAACATCATACCGTCGAAGTAGCTTCCAGTCAAAGGCGAGTTGTGGTGGCTTGATTAGCCTATTGCGGTCACGAAGAAAAGCTGTCGCAACCGAGTTCGCAATAAACACAATTACGCCCGTGGTTCGGAGAGCCCAAGGAATTGATAGTCGTTGTATCATAGCCTCTGTAGCCCATGCGAAGCAAGCACCTCCAACACCGGATCCAGCAGAGCTTATACCGTTTGCAAGGCTTCTTCTTCGCTTGAACCACTGAGACAGTATTGCTGTACTTGGTATGTATAGGAAGCCTATACCAAAGCCTACGAGTAGACCCTGCGTTAGATATAACTGCCAGATACGAATAGCAAAAGAAGCACCGATGAATCCGGCAGTCTGGAAGGCAATACCAATTGACATGGTGAGATACTTGCCATATTTGCGAGTCGAAATCGTGACGATTGGAGAGACAATCATGGCCATAGAGAAGTTGAAGCCGCCTATGAAAGCAAAGTCGATAGAAGATGCGTTCGGGAAGACACTATCCGCCAGGTAATGAGACAGGTAGACTCCATACGACTGTCCTGATGTCAGGCTCTGCGACAAGTGAGAGTAATCAACATTGTTACCGCCACTACACCCCAAGAGAAGAAGTTGATCATGGAGCAAGATGCGACACAAATCCAGCCGTATCCCCCGTCGGGAGGTACGTCCTCTTCCTCGATCTCCAACTGCTCAACACGCTGAAGATTTGAGAAATGTGCTCTTTGTGGACTCATCACATGAGTCGTTGCTTTTCGAACGGTGATAGAACTTGCAAAACCAAGATGCCCAGAGGGGAGCACATAAATGGGGCTATTTGTGTCTTGTATCTATAGCAACTCGCTCATGCGATAATAGCGGACAGACGTACGGAGTCGGCAAACACATATCTTTTCTCGACTCTTGACAGCACGTGCTAGCGAACAGCGAATGGCAATCTAAGTGAGCGAGAAGCGGGGGAGCATCGCTCGAGAAGGTCGCTAGCGGTGACATTCCGACGGGTGGCGGCGTTGGTCTTGGCAGTGACATGCCGCCGGGCCGCTGTCCCGCGATGCACATAAAATTCGTCCATGCCAAAACCGCTAATGCTTCGTCGAGGCGATTCCGATAACATGTTTCCCTGCAGACTACTTATGAACAAGTTTCCTACACGACTCACAACCACGGCTTCGCACCGCACCATTTTCGTTCCACAACAGACTCTTCATACATCACACCGCCAGCTCTCCATCATGTCGAACAACCGCGCCCACGGCGATTTGAATAACACCGAAGTCATGAGAGAGACGAACTTCTTGGTGCCAGATCCCGCCTATGATGGAAAGTCACTAGCCATCAAGGAGCAAGACGATAACACGGGGATCAGAACAAGATACAGACCATTTATCACAAGTCCTGAAGTGACGAGCAGCGATTGGATCGCGAAATCAGAGCTCAGCACTGCATTGAAAATATCGGAGGCAGATATGGAAGCCACTGGCGGAAACAGAGTAAAGATCCTTGTGTTATATGGCAGTTTACGCGAGAGGTGACCATGTTCACAATCGGTTCATTTGTCTGCATACTGACGAATGCAGATCATATTCACGTCTATTAGCATTTGAATGCTCACGTATACTTTTTCGCCTGGGTGCTGACGTTCGCGTCTATGACCCCTCTGATCTGCCTGTCAAGGATGATGTGCAGCACCAACATCCAAAAGTGCAAGAGCTTCGTGAACTCAGCAAATGGAGTGACGGTCATGTCTGGGTATCTCCTGAGCAGCACGGTAACCTGGTATGTTCCTTTCATCTCTCTTCTGAGGACCAAACTGACGGCACGGGCAGACTGCCGTCTTCAAAAATCAAATTGATTGGGTTCCGCTAAGTACCGGTTCTGTTCGACCAACCCAAGGCCGCACACTAGCCATTGCTCAAGTTTCCGGAGGCTCGCAATCATTCAACACCGTCAACTCTCTCCGAATCCTCGGACGCTGGATGCGCATGTTCGCCATTCCTAACCAGTCTTCGGTACCCATGGCTTATACCCAATTCACTGACGCACAAGATCCAACAGACCAGGACGCTTTTTGCCAAGCAGAAGGAGGCAGCAGACTTAAGCCCTCCGGCAATCGGGATCGAGTAGTAGACGTCATGGAAGAGCTCTTCAAGTACACTCTCGTCATGAGGCAACACTTTGATCTATTCGGTGATAGACATAGTGAGCGCAAGGAGAGAGAGACAAAACGATTGAGGGAGATTGAAGTCACAAAGAAAGAGGAGAAAGCCGGACAAGAAGGCAGTGCGACAAGTATGATCACCGCAAATACCGTCAACGGCATTGATGTCAATGGAATATAGAAACAAGAAACGCTTGGAAGGTATTGGTTGCTCATCCTGGAACGAGCACTCCAGTCGTCGCGGCTTTCTACAGAATATGAGAAACACGAATTCAATCTTACTGGCATTCAGCAGCAGGCTCGCGGTGCCAATGATTCATCAACATGGAGTAAGCTGTTTGTCTCCCTCCAACAGTCCAGATTTGGATTTCTCGCAAGTTTTCCATGTCGCTTCAATTCGTCTTTTACGGAACTACCAAAGACGAACAACCTATGCGGCAGTTGCAAAGATTCGATTGACGCTTTCTTGCCGTCTGTGTTGCGTAGAGATACGTGGGCTATCTGCCAAGCTTAGCCGCCATGAATTCATGCCCCTTTCTGACCTCATAATTCCAAGATACCACAGCCCTGGATAAGTACAAAAAATTGAAATGGAGGGTATCGCGAAAACAAAACTAAAACACAGCGCTCGAATACCCCAATTGACAAGCCTTATATCACGTTTCCTGTCATAAGACACCCAGTCGATCTCAGCGGGACTGCCCCGAGATTGGACTCTTTCTCTCTACTTAGCGTAAATCATCTCAAGTAACTCACGAGACTTGGCGGTGTTGCAGCTAATGCTAGCTCCCTCCTTCGATAGCTCTAGTGATACCACACGGCTCGATTCTTGTCATGCTCGTTACCAGTGTAGTCACAACTCAACCCAAGGCGATTGCGAGGGTTGCTTTTGCCTTGATTGATAGTCGTTCGTCATTGGTTTTGCCTTGATTGGTATTGGAGGGGTCTAGAGTTGTCAATGCTATCCCAATTCTTGTTCTGATAGTGCTGTCGTCGTCGTCGTCGTCGTCGCCACGGTCTTGAGCGAGGCGGTAGACGGCCAGAGGGTGATGAGGTTTTCTTTCAGCCACGCTTTGAGTAGTTGATCGTCTTCAGTAAGGTCCGGAATCGTACGAGCTCATCTCTCTGTGGCAACAAGGTCTGCAGAGGAGAACAATCGCTCTACCTCCGCCGACATAGCTGGCACTGCAAGGATATCAAATGCGATCTGAGACAGCACTGGATACGTTGCTTGATGAGCTTGCCACCGAGCAAGAAAATCAGAGACTTCATCAATATCAGTAGTAAGATAGCGCTCGAGTTCTGACTTGACCTCCTTGCATTTCTTAACCTTGTTGGATTTCTAGAATGAGACAGCTCCCTCTAATCGTCGCGAGGTTGAGCATTAGGGATAGGTCATATCTTACTCCGGTAGTATTTCGGTAGCTCTTGTGTCCTTCTCTTCAGTTCTCGAACTTCATGCAGCGCCCTCTTGGACCAGTGCTCGTAGAACCAGTTGTAGCGGTAGTTAAGATTCATCACAATGGCCAGGCGGTGGGCAAATATCTCGTCGGAAAGCTCGTAGAAGGTCATTAGCTTGTTCCAAGCAAGGTTGACGGATGTACATAGAAAGGAAGGAGTTGTTTTAGTAGAAATTCGCGCTTGTTCTCAAGAATAGTCAGCAAGAGCTCGAGCTCAGTAATCCACTTCCGTAGAGCACCATGGGTGCCGTCGTGTGCGGGCCCTTGAATTCGCATCGTTAATTCCTTGAAGGTTTCAAGAAGCTCCTTGAATTCAGTCATATCGTGCCAGTCGTCAGCTGGAATGAGATCCTCGCGCTCGAGCTCGCCAGCATGAAGTTCATCGCTTTGAAAGAGAGTGGCGGCGTCCTTAAAAATTATAAGTCGTCCGAACATCGCGTAAGCAGAGTTCCAGCGCACTTCACCGTCAGCAAGAAGTGAGTAGAGAAAAGGAACGTTGTCATTGACCTCCCTTTGCTTTGCTGTAAACCTCTGGATTCGTTGAGGTGACCGATTAACGTAGACAACGAAGTTGTGCGCCTTACCGTAGAAGCCTTTGCGTCTCCAATGTTTGAGCACCTCCTCTTCAATCATAGTCTTGATAGAGTTAAGGAACATTTGGGCCTTCTCATCGGCTGCTTCCATGTCAATATCGGTGACATCAACGTGTTCAAAACTCTTAGCATCAGTGCCATGGAGCCTTGCTCGACAAGCCAGGTTGAGGATGTGATCCAGACAGTGTAGTCTCATCTCAGACAGTTGAATTGTCGTATGAGTGGCAGAGCGGCGAAGGGTAGTGTCGTTCGAAGAGGCTTCATCAGACACAAACCACCGAATCTTTTGAGTCATATCATAGATTTTATGACCTTTGACAGCATGTCTCCCATGTTCGCACCTGTATGTCGACCCTCAGGGTGCTTGAGGCCAAGTGAACAGGTCAAAAGGAGATGGTCTTCGTCGAATTAGCGGCTTAGATGCCCAGAAATGGAAGGTGAGAACGAGAGGACCAGGCGCCAAAAGAGAGGGTAATCTTGCTCCGCGCCATGTGAAGCTTCTGAGTAATTTGTCGACTTACTTCTTCGACAGTAGAATGGATAAGCACACGGACGGAGTTGTGGATTGTGCAACGTAGTTCGTCAGTAGAGGCACGGCAGCACTCAAGGAGCTCATTTAAATGCTCAGAACTGGCTTGCCGATGAGAGATTATCCATAACAACCCATTTGTTGAACTTTGCCCTCCATTCCTGAGGATCAATAGTCTCAAGGCGTGCCTTCTCGACACGGTCTACCATCAATCCAAATAGGTCCTTTCTGTTTGCTAGTGCGACCTGTAGTATCCTCTCTTGACGCTTTACCAAGTTGTGCTTCTGCTCGAGGTGCTTAAGAGCACCAGAAGTCTGCTTTGTAATGTTGTTGCTTTTGAATTGGAAGGCTTGCCAACGAAGCATTTACGGCAGAGCCAGTAACCTGTCGAAGTAGAAGCTATATTGCAAAGGCGCTCGCCGCACTCCCAGATCCATGAGAGACTGGTCCCTTGATAAGAGGTGCAGGTAGATACGTGTCGAACCGACGGTCGTTGGGGCGAAACCCTTTCTGGGTGGTACGTGATTGGTGTAGCGATGTAGGAAGTCCAGTTCGCATGGATAGGACGGTAAGGGCTTCGCACGCGGAAGAGAGGTCGTCAGAAGGCGCAAGGGAAGGTGTATAAAGTGACTGAGAACCGTTGGCAGCAAGGGTTGATAGTTGGGGTAGTCATTAATAGCAAAAAGTGTAATATTGGGAGGACGTTTTGCAAGGAAGAAAATCGGCTTCGGAGCTCGATGGATTTCAGCCAATGAGAACGTGCCAAGCACCTGTTTGAGTCAATCGGAGCCTCCAGTGAAGCTTGGCAAGAACCGACAATCCATCAAGGAGAATTGGTCACCTGGAAATTGTCTTGGGTTGCCTTGATTGGCGAAGCAATCGCTTTGAATAGCATTAGCAAGCAATACCAATTAGCATTGGTATTTAGCCTTGACTTGTGACCACACTGCTCGTTACTACCATCCATGGAGGCTAAGAAGACAGAGATGATGATGTAATGTTACCCAATGCCTTTCTGCGTGAGTACCAGAACAGCCATGGCAAGGGTGTGACGGCAATGATTAGTGACCGATCTCCGTTGAGCTTGTGTATCGTGAAGACTTTGGTCGTGATATATGCCTGTGCGCAGATACATTAGTGCCGTAAAATATTTAAAAGATGCCTGTGAGCCTGTCAGCCCCACGCTCTTCTTAATCTTTCGCTTAGGCAGAAGAAACATAATAAAAGATAGACAAGGAAAATGGAGGATAACTTACGAGATCAAAGACAGTCATAGCGAGAGTCGGCAGTCTAGTTTTAGCCTCCGGTAAGTCTCGTGGAAGAATTGCTGGACACTTCACATTCTAAGAAGAACATAACTCGTTTCTGAACCTCGTCGCGGTATTTTGATGCTGAGCGATCCTGCAACAATCCATCTCAACATCCCCTCGCATTTATAATGCCATCTGACCCAACTCGGTCATCCTTGTACACATATGACTGCTAAGATCTGAGACAACTCATGAGCCCGTCATCTTAAGACTAGGCTGTTGTGTTGTGCATTCCGGGTTGCGCCAAGTAGGCAAATTTGAGCCATGCATCAGATATGCTCGAACGAGACGTCCTGACTCTGTGTTTCCGGCAAGACATGATAGTGCGTATGTGAAGAGAGCATACTAGAGGACATGTGCCTACAGTTCAATGACTCCAGCGTTCTCGGAGGAGTATGCCCGACGGGTGAGTTGTTGGAAATGCTGCGACCACATGAGTCCATGAGGTGAGCAGATCTGTGTCGTGCAACAGATGTTTTATAGGAAGGGGAATGGAGTGGAGACAAAGAGAGATCCTGGTAACATGTTTGTGCTTGTCACGCATGCGGAGATGACCTAGTGGTATTGTTGGAATGTTCCTGCTAGCAGATGTGGTTGTCCTTTAAGTGCTAGACTCAGCAACGTCATTGCGCATATCGTGTGATATGGATGGCGATGATCAGTATTGAGGATCTTGTTTGGTCAAACACCGCCATTGTCAGGCCTCGAAACACCATGTGACACTCTTTTGTTGCGACATCGTAAAGATTGACAACGAATCCATTCGACGCTGCGATAAACTTCTTATCCGGTGTGAGAGCCGACGTGCTCAGACGGCAAGTATGATCATCAGGATGAGGAAGTTCTATTCTGTGGTCTTCATCGCCCCAGTATCGATGGGCTAGGCTCAGTTCAGCGTCTGCCCAAGATGAAGGTGTACTGTTGACGTCGAAGTCTTTCTCGACCTCATATGTAAATCCTTCGAGAAATCGCTCTCTGTCCATCCAAGACATGCTGAAGTTTTGCGCACAATCGGAGCAGTGTCTTGTAGGCAGCAAAGGTGTAATTCGAACGCGGCGGAATGCGGGCAGAGACAGCAGCGTCATCGAAGTTGCTTTTGTTGACGTCACTCCACGTCGAAGAGTAGATGGCAGCGGCATGTTACAAACAGCACTACCTTAGCAAAGGCATTTTGCGATTACTTCTAGGTCTGGAAGACCTTCACCTTCCCTATATAATTGAGATTGACGATTACGATTGGCTGGAAAGCAGGTTAATCATGGACAGTTCATAACCCCTGCGGGGTAGATAGCTTGGGAGGATCAAATCAAATCAAATCAAATCAAACAATCATGTGAGTATTCATCGGCTCTATGGAATCAGAAGTTGGAATGTCCTAACTGGAGTGGGAACAAGGCCAAGTTCCTTAGGTTTACCCAGTCTCCTCACTAATTAGTCGAGATCGTAGCCCGCTAGCTCTATAGTACATAGGAACACCCCGTGACCGGATACTCAGACTGCTTGAGGATCTCAAATCAGCAAGCGCCGCGTCCATTGAACAGGAGCTTACGAGCCGCTAAAAGCATAACGAATGTCCATTCGTACAAGTTATATGATTTGGGAATTCTTTATCGATATGTGTTTCCTATCTGGTGACGACTCTACCCCAAGAAGCTTCGAATGACTAAGTGCAAGTTGACGAAACTTGGTCTTGTAAATAGGGTGTAGCAGAGTAGCGGGTCACTGACACAGGGGTGAATTGAGTAACGTTATATCAGGTGAAGGAAGATCTTGTTGGGAGAATGAATGGAACTCGTTTCAATCACTAACTCCAATGCACGGCAAGAGGCTCCTGCAGATAGACCAAGTGTCACGATTGTTACGGGTGAGCATTTGAGACTTGCTCTATAAATATACAGCACAAAGACCAACAAAGCACTGTGTAGTTCACTCAACTCTGCTCTGTAGTGCTTGAAGCTGGTGGTAGCGCGCTCTGCCGCTGCCTCGACTTTGCTGCTTGGGTCATCACGACGTTATGATAGAGCTGGTTCGGCTGTGCAACGTCATCCCAGTCACGCCTGGGCCATCCACTGCTTTATATCTTGCGTGGGTACGTGGTGGTCTGCATGCTTTTGTCCAGCAATCTATCCCATAGACAACATAGTGTGTATCAACAGTCTGGGGACTGTACGATAGGTGTTCAAAGAGCTCAACACTGAGCTCACCTATGTGTACATAGCTCAGGTTCGACGAGATATAGAAGCTTACACTGGTCGGTGCACATCCCCACTGAATGCACGTCAGCGGGCACATTAACAGAAATACTTCCTCATGCGACAATTTATCAACAGTGGCGCCTACAGATGACGCAATCGAGGTTCTCGTACAAGCTAGGACAAACCACTCCTACCTCCAGGAGTTCAAGGCGAGGATCGCCCGAGCACAGTCGGCAGAGTGTAGGTGTACGAAGGCTAGGGAGACCATCGAGCATGTTCTCCTTACGTGCCAACTATGGGATCACCTCCGTACGGAACTAAGACAAGCAGCAGGGGCAAGGTGGGGAGACATATCGTACATGCGAGGAGGATATAGCGAGCGAAAAGACCAAAACACAGGCAAACAAATCGAAGGGGATAAGGGGAAGTGGAAACCTAACCATAACATGGTTAAGGCAACTATCAACTTCCTGCAACTGACGGGGAGGATGAAGGGCTCGTACGAGGAGGAGCCCAGAGAGACGAGCTCGACGGAAACTCGACGGTAGAGGAGAAGACAAAGAAAACAAAAGAAAGAGACTCCAGTAGTAGCGTCGCCCCCAGTACGCTACTAGGTTAGAGTGGGGGCCTAGATTGAGACATAAGTATTGCGGAGTTCGTACGACAGGTTAGCTCTTAGGATAGCTCATATGGTAAAAGCCATCTATAGCTTAATGATTGAATCAAATCAAATCAAATCAATCAAGGACAACGAAGCCCAGGGGAGAGAGCACGAGCGGTGTAGTCAAATCATCCACGTACCGCATCATAAACTGATCGGCAATCTTAGACCGTCTAAGTGGAAGACGGCTATCGTCTTGCTCACAAGATCCTTTTACGGAGCCGAGGGTATAAGTCAAAGCGAGATACTGCAGATCGCATAATTGGTATACATCGAGGTGCTAAATATCCTAGACTTGAAGAGAAATCTGCTACAGGACTCGATTAATAGCTTTTATAGGATCGCTGCCAAACAATGTGCAGGCTGCGTGTTTCTTCGAGCTGCAGTCTCGTAACGTTGTTCGGGTTGATACATGCTCGCCATGATAGCCTAGGAAGTCCCTGTGGATGCCCGAATCTAGTTGAGCAAAGACCAAAAAGGTGTTATATCACTATTTAGTCTAGGTTCCCCGACTAGGCACGAGTCCTAGTTACACATAAATAAATAACCTATCGTTCGTGTTGCTTAAAGCCCTCCGAACATCCGTTAATCACCACACTTTTGGAGCAGAACTTCTGGAACAATAGAGTGGATATCTAGAAGATCGCGAGAAGCAAACGTTACACTTCTTTTTTAGCATACTCGTCCGAACGAGAAACTCGTGCCAAGCGAAATATCCAACATCACCGACAGTGGTGATTTTACTGAATCTAAAGCAATTCCGGGCGCGAACTTTCCGATCATGTTAAATCAGACATGGCATCCTTGGCAGCAGATCTCCATACTACATTGTTCGGGTTAGAGCACAAGGTCGGGTCAAAAGTCATGAAAGCGACGTGCCCTGATGAATGACCGACCGCGAGGATGTTCTCGTGTGTGGCAAAACTACCTGTGCGGTACTCAGAAGGAAGCCAAAGTAGTCTCCTCGAATTCCAGGTGACCCATCCAGCATCTAGGTGGAGTGGGGATAAGGAAGTCGACGAAACACCACATAAGACCGGGTCTTGGGAAGAAAGGATGACTGTGCCCCTATCAGTTTGAAGCCATCTACCATCTCTCGAGATGGAGACTTGCTTCTCAAATCCGCAGCTATCGTAAAGGGCAAGCTGAGTACCTTCAGTACAACTCCAGATCCTGATAGTCCTGTCCATCGATGCGGACACAATCAAGTCACCATCCTTGAGAAAACTGACTGAAGTGACGCAGTACGAATGACCATCATATATGCGGCATGTACGTCCTGATTGAATATTCCACAGTCTGATTGTATTGTCGTCGGAGCCGGAAGCGACGAACTTGCCGTTTGGTGAAAAAGCCACGGTTCTCACGCACTCCTCGTGACCCTGAAGAGTAACAGATATCTTTTCTTCCTCTACATCCCAAAAGATGACATTACAGTCGTGAGAGCCAGAAGCTATAAGCTTGTCGTCTGGTGAGAACACAGCTGTCATGACCTGATCAGTATGACCTTGCAGTGTGCTAAGTTCTCGGCCCGTCTCTGTGCTCCACAGCCTGATACTGTGGTCACCCGATGCAGATAGCAGCAGCCGAATATCTGATGAGAAAGTGACTGCGCTTATCCAGCTACAGTGGTTCTCCAACGCGAAAAGAGACTCTCCAGTTCTAGGGTTCCATAACCTGACCACGGAATCTGTTCCTGCGGAGGCGACCACAAGGCCATTCGGGGAGAACGCCACTGCACGGAAGGGCATTTTATGGCTTTCAGTCGTTCCAGAAAATTTTTGTGCCGCAGCATTCCAAGTCTTGATGGTTCTGTCAGTTGAAGCAGAATAGATGCGCTCACAGTCCGACGAAAACAGAATTTTCTGAACCGCTGCGGTGTGGCCATCAAATTTATGTTGCAGTTGTCCGATCATTACGTCCCAGACCCGGATAGTGCAGTCAGATGAGGCAGATGCAAGTATCCTGCCATCAGGTGAAAATGCTATAGCATTGACCCAACTCGAGTGCCCCTCGAGTCGGAGGTGGATATTTTTTCCTTTTGAACTCCATATCCTGACTATCTCATCTCGCGATGCACAAGCTATCAGTTCACCGTCTGGTGAGAAGAGCACCGCAGTGACATCATCCGAATCGTCGCTGAGCGTGGCTTCCAGATTTCGGTCTTGTACACCCCATAGCATGACAGTCCCGTCATCAGATGCTGAAGCGAGTAGCTTACCATCTGGCGAGAAATCTATAGCATTGACGTTGTCGGAATGACCCTGAAGGCTGGAACACGGTCCTCCAGTCTGTATATCCCATAATCTCACTGTCTCATTGCTCGATGCTGAGGCCAGCAATGCGCCGTCTGGAGAAAAGACCCACGCATTGATCCCAGCGACATGACCCCCAAGTGCGCGAAACTCATCTTCTGGTCTATCCCTAGTTAATAGGTTGGTTGGTTGGTTGGTTGGTTGATTCTTGTGAGCTATTTACAGTCTTATCGTCTGTATGAGCTATCCTAAACGTTGCTTTATCACTGTGCCCGTTGCTTAATCTCAAGTTCGATCTAGTAAAACGAAATCCAAAACTCCCCTATCCCTGCCCTTCCTCGCTCTATCCTTGTAGTGGCCTAGCCCCCATCCTAGTTGTCTGTTGAAGGAACTAGATCGTTATCTTTACCATTTCCAAATTTGGCGCCCATTTCTCCATCGGGCCATCTGCTAACTTCCCCGTGCGTAGCTCTCTCTTCTTGCTATAGCCTCCTAGCAGGAATGAGAGATCTCCCCACCTCCTTCCTGCCGCCTCCTTCACCGCCGGTCTTATCTCCGCCTACCGAGGACATCTTAGTAGAACGTGCGCTACTGTTTCGTCCTCCATTCCGCATTAGCACTTCGCATCTTCCTATACCCGGAGCCTCGCTAGGTTCGAGTTAAGATATGTATGGTTCGTGCGTGCTTAGACGAGCACCGCTGCTTAATCTAAGTCGAGCGATCCATATAGCTTTAGCGTGTGTTTCCCTAGCAGCGCCGCATCGAGTCGCTATGTATACTGTCCCTACGTGCCTAAGCCCGTCTCGCGTAGGCTTTCCTCCGCCCGACGCTTAACCTCTTTAACTACTAGGTCTCTAGCGGCCCTATGCTCTCGTATACGTGCTGTTAGGTCTGTCGTAGGCTTGCTTCCTAGCTTTGTCGTGTCTTAGGCGGCGACGTGTGCTAGCTCGTTTCCTAGAATGCCTTAGTGTCCTAGGACCTACATTAGTCTAATGTTAACCTTATAGCGTTCGGCCTCTTCTAGCAACTCGAGGAGACCCTAGAGCGCCTCTCTATTTTTGACGGCCGCGTTACCTTTCTCTACTGCCCGAATGGCATCTTAGCTATCTATAGCTATAATGTAGTTATAGTAACTCTAGCTCCGGACCGGTACTATGTAGTCGATTGCCTGTTTAATGGCCTAGAGCTCGGCCGACAAGACCGGACACGTGCTTGCCTATCCTATCGTAGCTTAGTATATCGTTTCGATCGGCCCTCGGCCGCTTCCTATCTCTACTACGCATCTACTAACCCCGTTTCTTACGGAGGCGTCGGTGTAGAGGATGGCGGTGCCGTATCTTTGCTCCCGTTCTAGGAACTCCCGCGCTTAATCCTGTTCTACCTTTAGACATTGGTCCGCTCGATCTTTCTATAGTAGGATAATCTAGGTCTAGAGTGGAATTGGTGCTAGACCTCCTCTCGGGCTGTACTGTCTTTTATAGACCTACTATGTCTCTTATAACGGTGACTCTTGCGCTGTAGCCCCTCTTTATATGTTATGCATACCCTGTTGGAGTAGATTACTCTCTTATAGCGATGTTAGACTAGCTAAGTGTGCTGCTACCTTTCTCGTAAGCCTCTCTCTAACCGGCTCTAGGCTCGCCTCGGCTTCGAGGATCCGTAGTGCGACGCCGTTAAAGGCCCTTAGTATAATCTTAGCTCCCATCTTCTAAACTCTCTCGAGGCGGTTAACTAGCCTCGATATCCCTCGTCTGTCTTAGCTAAACTACGATGATGCCGCGTAGTCGGTAGTAGGAATCGCCACCGACCGATACAGCTGCCTTATCTGCTTTAGCCTAAGACCTCTTAGCCTCGCTAGCGCTAGACACTTGGCCGTCGCGGCTGTTATTACCCTTTCGACGTAAGCATCCATCCTTAGCTTTCCGTCTAGCGTGACACCGAGGATCTTAACCCTGTCTGTACTATTAATTTCCGCCCCGTTAAACATAAGTAGCGGGCTACGAAGTAACTTCCGTAGCTGTCGCGAGAAGTGGACAAACCCTGTCTTTTCTGCCTCGAATGTGGCCCCGCTCTCTCTTGCCCATGCTTCGGCCTTAGGGATGACTGTACGCTGTATTTTCTGGGTGTTCAGCACCGCGGTAGGGCCTACTACCCACGTAGTATAGTCGTCGATGAATCCTATCGATCCGCCATAACGGTCGTTAGCCTGCTCGACCAGGTTGGCGTTGTACATGACGTATAGAATGGGCGATAGGGGTGATCCTTGTGGAATTCCGGCGTGTTGGATCTGTATACCAACACCGATGCCGTCCGGTCAGAGCAGAAGCTGCGGACCCACCCCACTAGCTCTGCCGGCGTGCGTGCTTTACCCGGGTGTTTCACTGAAACACCCGCCGAATCTGGTAAGGCGGGGATGCTTGGCACGCCCGAAGTAGAAATTTCTACTCGAAACACCCACCGAAACACCCGTTCAGTATCTCTAGCAGACATAACCCAATATTCTTCTAGAATTGACAAGTTGTAGCTTATAGCATGCGATAACGATCTCACTACTCAGAAATCCAAGGATAAGTATAGGGATGTGGGAATGGTGGTCTAAACTTCGTTGTCGTGGATTTGAAGTTCGCCAAGAGATGCGCCCGCTCAAGTCGCAGCCAAGGTCACCCACACGCCATGTAAGTAAAGCATTCTATGCATTGAGAGACATTGCATTTCTTGGACTATAGAGTAATCTCATCATTTTCTTCATCAGACGAATCTTGAACAATCTGAAGCAATCGCGAAGATGCTCGCGTGTGAGACACAGATTGACAAGCGTTCTCAGATTCCGCTTGGTCTGACTGCACTTTTGTGTTCCCAAAATCATGATGTCTGACTTGCTCAAGTCCAGCAACCGAAGGTACAAGATCTGCTTTCAGGCAGGCTAGCGCTCGGAGAGCATACTCGCGGCAAGAGTCACAGCAATTGCGTACAAGATGACTAGAAGACGTGCCGTTCTTCTCAAAGTACTCGTAGATTTCAGCAAATCTGGCGAATAGACGTGCAAACTCTGGACCATCATAAGCCGAAGCAGCAGATGTACTTTTTCGCGACTGAGATACTTGACCATCCAGACTACTGAAAGGTATGTCATCCAAGAGTTGGGAAAGCCCAGAAGATGGAGACGCACACAGCGGCGTCACCGGTTCAATGATGCGATGTCCACGAACTTTTTTGATGCGATAATCACCACTTTTGTGTACAGCCGAGAACACAGCATTAGTACGATCATCGGTGTGGCCATCATCCACAGAGTCGGCATCAGATTCAATAACAACAGGCTCGTCGTTTACGCACAGCTTTGGTATCTTAGAATCAGGCTCTTCCCCGGGCGTTTGATGTTCCAGCAAGGTTCGCTTTCTCTTGTTCAAGCAAGAGTTGACTTTGAGGCTGCAGGATTCAACGGTTTCATCTCGAGTATGTCTTGTCTGATGCCAGTGGCATAAGCATCTATACTTTTCTTGTAAGAGATGAAGTCGTCAAGAGTCAAGATCGATGTTCTCTTCTGCCGCGTGCCACGTTTTCGTTGGGCTGGATCGGTTCTCTTGGTAAGTGCAGCTTGCCAACCAGCAACAGCGTCGTTCAGATTTGACACGTTAGCGCAAGTGATGGCTATCTGTGTTGTGATTCGTTTGGAAAGGTCTCTCATCGACTCCACCGGTCGTATTGAGTAGGGAACATGATCATACCAGTCCCCGCCCCAATGTTTTTCAATCCAATCATGATGGGTGTCTTTGGTGTACTGGACTGATGATCCAATTACTAACATGAGCCGGACGATGTTGCCATTGCCAAACTTTGAAAAGAAGGCTTTTTCAGATCGCATGTCAGCGCTCGGATGCGTGTTCCACAAGCTATTCATCTGAACCCAGCGCCAGACATATGCCGCGTCGACGCTAGCGTCTTCAGCCACATCGGCAGCTGCGGACATGATATCACTCGCAGCTTGTATCGGCGAAATGTCACTGCTAGGATTGTTGAGATGTTCCCATAATGATACGTTTGTACCGTCCCGAGTCTTGCGCGCGCGTAGCTCTCTCTCAACTTCGTCCGCCGCAATCAACTGGAGACGCGCATCTACGTCCCCCGCTGCAGCACGGCTATGAAGCGACTGACTAGACTGCTGCTTGTGCTGGGAAGCAGTTAGTGGGCTCGAGCTTTGCGTCAGCTGAAGACTCGCTGCAGATCGCGGTGCGTCGCTGCGATCCGGAGCCGAAATATGTGGCTGGGTCGAAGGCTGGGCGGTGTTGTTGTCAAGGGCGCCGGTCGCATGAGAAGAGGCAGGATCGAAGCGATACACTGTACGAGAGCGGACGTTTTTAACGCGCGCCATCGCTATAATGACGTGGTGAAAGACTACAAGAAAAGTGAGATTTAACCAGAGTAAAGATGATGGATGAGAAGAAGAACAGCGAGCGAGAAAAGTAAAGATGTAGGAAGAGAGTAGCGCGAAAAGCTTGCGTTGCTAGGATGCGCGAGGCTTCCAGTCCCCGAAGCGGGGTTGCTTGCCGCTCTTGGCGCAGTCAAACCCCATTGGTGCACAGTTGCAGCAAACTGCAGAGAGGTCACGATAGAGTGAGAACAGAGATCACGGAAGCAAATGTCCGACTATGCTCGCTTACAGGACGTGTTAGAGTTTAGAGGTGGTGTGATGTTCGTCCGCAGCTCTAGAGACAAGGCGGTGGCAGGGCATGAGAGGGGTCACTAAACATCTACTTCTCGCTTTCACAGTATCGTTGGTATCTTTAGCCAGAAGAAAGAAAGCAAGACACACTCAAATATTGCTAGCTATGGAGTTCGTATTTCGGCTCTCTGACAACGCGTCGAACGACACCCCGAACCCGAGCACCCCCATCACGCTACAGGAAGACGACGCGTCCGATGCCGAAAGACGCGTCCAAGAACTCGTTTCGCAATTTGTGTATCTTCCAGACCACAAGGCGCTTGTGTGTCAAGAGCACGGGTACGCCATCGACGGTGTGAAGGGACATCTGCAAAGAGAGCATAAGAATTCCGAGAGTGACGTGGTTAACGCCGTCGTTCAACACTACAGTAGCTACGAAATTGCAAGAGTGGACGAGATCGAGCCCCCCGAAGCAGGAAAGACAGCCATTAAGTGTCTACGCGCTCCAGTCCGAGGCTTCAGCTGCGCGTATAGGATCCAACAAGGCCGCACCGACCACTCTCATGATGCCGAAAGACACGAGACAGAGCCATGTGGCTACATCTCTGCCGACCGAAAGAACATTGGTAAGCACTGTCGCGATTCCCACAGGTGGAGATCGACACCAGCAGACCGTAAGTGCTGGACAGAGGTCTACGTCCAGGCATTCTCGGTCGTTCGCGGACACCAGAAATGGTTCGTTGTCAAGACAACCGATTAGGCAGCCAGAGAAGCGGCCAACATTCGTGAATCTCTACCCCGGGCCAAGCAGATCCAGTTCGACAGCATCAAAGGTGACTTCCACAAGTTGATCGAGCAGCACCAGAAAGAGCCAGGAGATACTGTCGGACAGGGTGGAGAAATGTGAGAACACCGGCTGGTGGAACAAGACGAGATGGAGAGAGCATCTCAAGAATTGCAATCTCATCCATCTCTCCCACGCCAGCCGGCTGCCAGACAAAGACGAAGACGTACTGCTCAAAGTAGCAGAGGTGATCGATCTGATGGTAGAGAGGGGCGTCTCCGGGCTGAGCTCGATGCCAGATGGCTTACGTCGTTGGCTTCGCAGCGCAGCAATGGAAGAGCAAGACAAACGACCGCTTGCCCGAATGCAGAATGCGGAGAGCCAGGAGCGGTATGCCGGGTACTAGAAACGCATGGTTTGCTACCAGTGGTGCACATGAGGCTTAAGGCCTCATAAGGATACTCATGAGGCCTCAACCTCATGAGGCCTCATTGCTACGAGGTGAACTCCTGTGAGGCCTCATGAGTTATGAGGCCTCATCGGCGGTTCTACGGCTAATTCGTATAGCTCGTATAGGTCTGAAATCTCTGCGCCGTCCTTAACTCCTTACTCCTCAATTATCTTCATACCATAACTATGGATTCCTCAACCCTCTTCGTTAATGACGACGCCTCAATTAGCGATCTTACATCACTCCCTCCTTCCTCGATCTTCTCTTCTACACTAGCTACTCCCTGTCAATCCAACAAACGCAAGCGCCGTATACGCGATACTGAACTCTGGTCTTATTCACGCGAACTAAGAGCTAACGAACCAACCTCTTACAAAAGCCGTACCCCCTTCTACTGCAAATACTGTATTAATCCAACACACCAAGACCTCTCTAATACCTCCTTTCGTAACCACCTCCTCAAACAATATAACATTAACGTCCCTCTACCTTAAGATGAGAGTACAAGATATATAACGCCTACATCAAGACAGTTTGCTATACTAAGACAGCCTACTATACAATCATCCTTCTCAAATGTTCCTTCCTCTAACGCAAGAGTTACTATCTTACGCAATGAGGGGGCCCTACGCGAACACCTTAATACCGGCACAATTCAACAAGCTTTAATTACTCTTATCACACGACACAACCTTCCTTCTACTATTGTTTCATAGCCAGCTTTTCGTACTTTCCTAGGCCATGTTAACCCCTTCGTTCTGGACATCCTTCCTACAAGCTACACAACTATCTCTCGCTATCTTAAGGCTCAATTTGAACTTCAAAAAGAAGTGGTTAGACAACATCTCCAAGAGGCTAAGAGTCTTATACATCTTACAACTGATACATGGAAATGTGGCCCACTACATAAAGAACTCTAGGCTGTAACAGCTAGATGGGTCTCCCTACAAGGTGTACTCCAAAAAGCTCTTCTATCTTTTAAAGAGATGCCTCTTAGCCATGCTGGCAAGTACGTATGTCCTATTATCATCAAAACACTTAAGGACTATAGGATCTTACCTAGGATTGGCTATATTACAAGTGACAACTACGGAGCAAACGATACGCTTAATTCTCATCTTTCAAATGAGCTTTCTATTCGAGGCATTAAATGGGACTCTATTCTTCATAGAGGCAGGTGTTTTGGACAAGCTTTTATGACTGCTGGTAGTTAGCAGTCTATTAATGCTGCTATCGAATACATAGCTTAATCTAAAGGGATCTCTATTAAAGACCTTCTTCTAGATTCAGAAGATGGATGGCAGTGTGCATCAGCTATTGAAAAAGGCCTTAGTTTCATTAAATATACACGCTCAAACAATACAAGACTTAACCTCTTCGAAATAGAGGCAAAGAAGACTCTTGTTGCACCTAACTCTACCCGGTGGAACTCCTGGTTTAATGCTCTTAAGAGGCTACATCAACTTAAGGATCAAGTGGAATACTTTATCCGTCTATGGGCACCTGATACTACTGCCTACATCCTTACTAATGAGAACTAGGAGCTTATTAAGGCAACTATCGATTTCCTTTAACCATTTCATGAGGCTACCCTTAAGACTTAAGGGGATCAAGTAACACTTAAGCAGATGCAAGTTACTATGGACTTTCTTAACAACCATCTACACACCTTACGCCATAAACATAGTAGCAACTAGGCCTTAACAACTGCTATTCTCAATGCCCACTACGTGTTTGATAAGTACTACAAAATCATTGACAACACTCCTATCTATATAGCAGCTGTTCTCCTACACCCTTCCAGACGTCTTAACTACCTTAATAAGGTGTGGAAAAAGACTTGGATAAGACCAGTATTGAACGTGTTCGTCATCTCTTCGAAAATCATTATAAAGACAACTACCTACCACCTTTAAAAGAGCAGCAGGAGGAGGTTATAGAGGAGCCATCTAAGCTTGCCAAATGGGAGAGAGAATTGGCAATTGACACCACTACTAATGAGCTTAAATCATTCATTAAAGGAACGCCAATTCTTACTACTAACCCCTTGTTATGGTGGCTCGATCCATTAAACTAAGAGCAATATCATTGCCTCTCACATATGGCTATTAATATCTTGTCAATTCATACTATGTCAGCAGATTTAGACGTGACCAGTCACTGGAAAACAGTGTCCATCTGTGTAAAAAGACGGTTTCTGTATCCAAGGAGAACGATGTTATCTTGCCTACCGAGAGAGAGCAAAGCAGGAGAATCATACAGCCTCGGTCGAGAACTAATTACTAATGGAAGAAATATACATCCCTTCTACGATGGCGTCACCGTTACCGTCACCATCACCATCACCATCACCATTACCATTACCATCACCATTACTATCACCATCACCATCACTATTACCATCACCATCACCATCACTATTACCATCACCATCACCATCACCATCACCATTACCATTACTATTACTATCACCATTTACTGTGGATGAAATTGCACTCGAGATCAAACGGCAGGATGCATCCAAATCTTGCGGTGCCGATGGTCTACAAATTCGTTATCCTAAAGCTCTGGTGGAGTGTCCAGCTTTCATACGAGCTGTCTGTAATCTTTACACACGCTGTCTAGTGTCAGGAAAGATGCCGTTCTCCTAGAATGAGACTGGAATACACTTGTTGATCAAAGACATAGCGAAGCCTCGAGATACGGAGAGACTCCGTCCTATCACGTTTATCTATATGTTCCGCAAGGTGTTTAAGCGTCTGTTGCTCTCTCGCTGCGGCCATAACGGATGGGCGAAGATACATCCGGCTCAAGCTGGCTTCCGCAGTCATTATTCGACCTTTACAAGTGCCGCCACTGTGAATCATGCTCTGTCTAATGGTCCGCGATGTATCGCCATCTATCTCGACTCTAAGTCTGCCTTTGACGTTTTCAATCACTCTATACTGGAACGCATCCTTGTTGTACGCGGCTGTCCTTCCTACTTGCTCACTCTGATCAGAAGTCTTTTGTTCGACGACGTACGGTCTAGGGTTTTGGTCAACGGCAAGGCTTCGGACTAGTTCCGTAGGAGTCGGGTGTGCTGCAGGGCTCGCCCGTTTCGCCTTACCTGTTCAACTTCTTGGTCGATGGCTTAATTACTAAACTTAACCTCGACGTACCGCCTAAGGAGGCTATACCATATACTGTTCTCTATACCGATGATGGTACGCTCTTGCCGGAAGACTACAACAGGGCATAGGAATTGCTTGGTATCGTCGAAGCCTGGTCACAGAGTTAGTACTGGATAGACCAGACCAGTTCGCTTAGCAGAACTGGTCTAGTCAGAACTGGTAGAACTAGTTACTAGTATAGGGATCAACTGTTGGTAGGAAAGGTAAAACATTCTTAGTCCTTACTCTCCATATTGATAAGGTACATGTATGTTCATAATCAAACCAAGAGGACAACATATGCGGAGTACTGCAGTGGAGGAAGTATTGATCGTCAGATCTGGAAACAATCTAGGGACTATCACAGATTAAGAAACAAAGGATAAAGTCCATTAGATTACTGTCACAATTGTGTTAGCCTTAAGGGGTAGATGGTACGAGGAAGGGAGGAGCAAAATACTACACGGCTCGAGAGCTTCTTCAATTCGATAGGTTAGTAATGACTAAAGGACATCCTATTGGAGCCTTTAAGACTGCGGAGGAGTAGAGGATTTATTACATATGATGACATTAGGGAGATTGCTGTATTAGATCACATGGAGCAGCTTGAGAATGTTTCGCCACAGACCTGATTAAAGCTTGACGCTCGACTATCTACCCTTTAGCAACGGACGGCTAAGAGAGTTGCGAGATCGACTCATGAATTAATTCGAATCGCGACGTACTGCAGCCTATAGCGTCTGTGTATCGTGGTGCGGCTCGGAAAGAACTTCTGCGATTCTATAGCTGCTAGTAAGGCCCTGCTTCTAGTAGAGCAAGATGGGCTATATCGAAGGTTATGAAGATCACTTTTCCCGAGGCGTATCCAATCGCAATAGTGTCTTCGAGCATAGCAGAGCAGCTCGGTCGATAGCCCGGCGGTAGCCATAGTATCTTCCTTAACTTCCATGTCACCTAGTCATCGCTTATACATAGCAGACCGGACGTCCTAGCAGAAGCTATGGCCGAAAAACTTCCGGCTAGAGCGATCTCGTAGAAGCCAAGGTTCGATCGGAGAAGGGATTAGCTAGAGAAAACGAGAGTGTAAATATCGCCACCAGTCTAGAGGTCTTGGACGATGGTCTACTAATGAATAGCCTAGACTTTGATTGTTTGGTCCTACGATACAGAGGCTACTAGCTTGCCGTCGGGCGAGAAGGCCACTGCTGTGACCTAGTTCGAGTGACCCTCGAGAGTGCTGCGTGCTTGTCCAGATGCTGCATCCTATAGCCTAACTGTCTTGTTATCCGATCTAGAGGCCACTAGCTTGCCATCCGGCGAGAAGGCCACTGCTGTGACCCTGTCTGAGTGACCCTCGAGGGTGCTGCGTGCTTCTCTAGATGCTGCATCCTACAGCCTAACTGTCTCGTCACCCGATGCAGAGGCTACGAGCTTGCCGTCCGGCGAGAAGGCCACTGCACTGACATAGGCTAAGTGACCCTCGAGAGTCTGGATACACTGATTCCATTGGTCACTGACCGTAGGATAATGCTTTACCCAATCCGGAATATACTTTGAGTACGTCTGTCTTACCCAGCTCCTCCTAGGGCTAAAGAGTATTCTAGAAGCGTATGTTTGCAGTGGTGCCTTCTCAATCACCGCTCTATTCTGAAGGACAAATCTATTTGCATCAGAGATCACTTCTTGAGCGCTAGGAATCTGCATCAACTAGCACAGTAAGTTAAGTACGGGACATGCCTAAGGGGTTGCTTGCTGACCTCTGAATCCTCTAATTCTGTTATCATCCACACGGCCTTAGTGACTCTACCTATCCAGCTTAACGCTTCCAGCCAATAGAGCAACTTCTCGTTGAAGAAGGTGATGACTCTCGCTTGTTCTTCTATAGTTTTGCCACTGTGCAGCAAATGCGCAACCTAATGACGGCAAGCATATTGAACATGCGATGGAATGTATTTCTTAAGGGCTTCTTTGCCCAGCTGCTTTGACTCGACGCCCGGATTGCGAAGACCACACATGTACTGCTTTAGCCTTGCTAACATGACTTGAAAACAGTGCACGAAGAGATCGTAATGCGCATGCCTTTCGTCGATCACGAAACGTGGATCATTGCATCTTCTAGGATCTAACAGGAAGTCACGGAAGGAGGGGTGAAGTAGGCGGACAGTGGAGTGTTGATCGGCAGGGACTTGCAAGACTGAACGCAAATCTTTAAAAGCTCCAGCAATATCTCCTGTTTTTACATGCAATAGACCAGCCAGCGAGCTTACAGAAAGTGGTTGCAGGAGAACAACGACAGGCTTGATGATATTGTTCAACCATCGATTAAGCTTTGTTCTGAAGTCCTTATTGTGGCCATTAGCCATAGCTCGATGCAAGACCTTGATGTAGATATCATCGATTGCTAATAGGGATTTCCGGTAAGCACTGTCTTGTTGCAGGACAAAGAAGAGCCGCTCTTGTGAGAACCTCTCGTCTTCCCTTAGAAAGCGACACACTGTGGCAGCGTAGATGAATAGGGTACCTGCTCGCTGGACTAGCATATCGACAATATCGTCTCCCGGCCAGGCTGTAGGAAGAGCTCCATGCTTGATTCTGATTGCGTCGAAGTGACTTTTGAAGAAAGCACGTATATCTTGATCGACAGCGTCCTTAGACAGCTCGTCCAGAACGAGCTGACGACGGAAGGTTGCAGGTGCAACTTGAAGGCCAAGGTGGCTGTGTGTTCCAGGCCGAATAGTAACGATAACGCGTAACCTGACGGTCGTAATATCCTGAGCCTGAGTGAAGAGTTGGAGGATACTCTTAATGTCGTTCTCATCATCACACTCATCCGAGGCGTCAATGACGATGACTAGCACCTGTGCCTGAGATGGTTAACGGGACAAAATACGCTTGACAAACCTAGATAACCTCGCACGTGTTTTGAGCTGCGAGATTGGATCGATGACAAGGACTTTCCACTAGTCTTGCCGCGCTTTGCGGACGATATCTGGAGATTCAGACACAGCCTTACTGATACTAGCCCGCAAGATTCGCTTGTTGTCCACGTTCGGATGCTCAGCTAGCTGTCTCGCGACAGTGGTGACAAACAGTGCAGCGTGCCTAACGTCTCCTCCGCCGCGGGAAAAGAAAAAGCTAGCTCCGAGATGTCCACTGTCGTGTAGCTCCCGAGCTATGGTGCGAGCGATGGTCGACTTGCCGGTTCTAGCCATGCCTTCTAGCCAGAAGATGCATCGTTCGTCCTTTCTATCATATATCCACGCTCTTATCTCTGCCAGCACTTCAACGCGCGTATGCTCAAGGCAGAGCGGGTCGTGTTGCTTATCAGAGGCATTGAAGGCGGCCTGCTCGGCGAAGGGAAGACGATCGAATGGATTTGAGCCACTATCCTAATTGTAAGTACATTCATTATTTGAAGCGTTGACGAGGTCGTAGACCTTCCGTGATTGTGGGAATCTCCTGCGTAGTAATCTCCATATACATTACCGTTCATCTGGCGCCCATTGTGAGTCGCAGCAGGGTTTAGGATGCGATGACCATGGCCGCCTCGCGCGTGGGTATCAGTCACGGTCGGGTTTGCGATGGCTTTGATGTCGACGTTGCTGTGAGTAACAACCAGGCTCGAACGATGTCAGATTTCAGTGTTGGGGAAGGTCGCTACATCTCGAGGCGCAGCTTGCGCCGTCTAACAGGTCTGGCCCCAATCTTAGACGTATTATACAGTCCGCAGCTGGACACTGAGATAGTGGCGGCAGCTTAGACGCTTCCTGCAGGCTGCGGTCGACGTTCATGCATGGCGGTGCCGTAGCTATATGACATTGTCAGCCCATAAAGAGTGCCCTCCTGGTCAGATTCAACATTGCGTTTTCGACGCTAACATTGTTTCGCGCGGTCCACTAAAACATTGAATCATCCTGAGCAGACTGTGCAACGCTATTTACGTGCTTATCACGGACCACTTGCGGAAGGAAAGGACACGAAGCAGCACTGTAGGAACGTGTACGGAGGGGCAGGTCGTACGTAGAGATGTAATCCCATGTCCCATGCATGGCGTTATTAACGGCTTGCTGCTGTTAGGAAGCAATTCTATTGATACTCTAGTAGTTCATTGGAAGACATAGAGAAACGCTGAAGATTTCACCCTGTTGCGATCACATTCACCTTAAGGTTGACTTGAGCTCTCATCCTTGCCGCGACTTCCAAACCCTGGTGGAAAGCTGGCCATATCTCTAAGCACTTGCAAGACCTAACCCTTGCCCTTCACATCCTCGTACGTATGACTCCCCACCATGCTTCCACTCGGGAAGATTCCGATATTGCCCATGTATTGCTCTGCGATCTCTTCAGCTTCGACATTGCGGTAGGAATGCTTATACTGGACCTGGTCTGGAGCCTTTGAGGAAGTTGTGTCCACACGACCGAGTGTCAGAACTGCTGAATCTCGTCCAAAATCCTAAAGCGGCGTCGTGTCCGCGACAGTCATCCCATTGCAGGAGAACCTTTGCGCGCCGGCTGGATATCCCGTACGTTTTTCGAGTCTGAGGCGTAGATTTCGAACCGTCTCGCCAGAATTGTAGGCAATTTGGACTATTCCGTCCTCTGACAAAGCGGAGTCCGTTAGCCACCTTGGAGAACATACATGTTTGCAGATATTTTCTGAACACTTACGAGTGCGTATACGAATCGTTGACTCAGCCATGGTCGTCGTTGTATGTGCTTATAACTAGGACATCATCCAGGGAAGGACATCAGAGGGCGAGATAGAAACTAGGGAGCACTTTGACAAGACTCAAAAAGCGATCTGAAGGCCAGAAGCGCCTAAATAGCCTTGAAGCATACCATCCATAGTATGCCTAGAAAGCTATTAAGATCTGAGCAAGGGTATTTCGAGCTGCTATGAAGTGCACAGTCACGAGATAGATGAACGCAAGGCATCGAACGGGCTCACCAGGTTGGAGTCTCTCATTGGTCTCCGTTTATCAAGTTGTTCTCGTATGTGCAACAGGGCCTATTAGAGCGCTATTCGCAATGATGTTGTATCGTCAGATGCGCTTCTCTGCTTCGTTAGCTCTGCATGAATCCTTAGATACCAAAGAAGCAAATGATGAACTCCCGTAGCAGCGAGTGACGTGGCTTATATTGATCTTGAATTTCTGCCAAGAGTAAGCGCTAGTCCCAACTCAAAAGTTCGCTGACTCAAGAGGACGCGGGAGAAAACGTGGGGGGTGCGCTCTACGCGTCTTTCTTCAAACATGCTTCTCATGGTGAATATCATAGTGCCACTACCTCCAAAATTCTTGACGGCTCGATGCTTAGAAAGCCGAAACACCCATGCCCAGGCTGAGATATAGCTCTCATCACTCTGCTTTGAGTCGTGGGATATAACGGGACCGTTCGCGGTAGGATCGCATCAAGGTGGCTTGCTGCAATGCAGTGACAATCATACAGCGATGCACTTAGTTGTAGCCGACGCGTGATAGTACCCCAACTTATGAGCTACTGCGTTGGTCCCCAGCCGCGCTGCCCCTTAGACTGCATCTCTTGCACGTTTTCTTGTTTCCTGAGGGTCTTTGTTTTGGGTTCGTCTTGTCGTCGTTATGACTGTTCAAAAATGACATCGCTTTGGAGACGAGTCACGTACTAAGATGTCGTCCTCTAGGTCGGCTGGTGCCACTTATGTGCCAAATCAGTATGTAGGCCAGAGGGCAGAGGGCTACTCGACGCAAATAGTGGGCAACGTTGGCACGCTGTACTCGTCGCATTGGACGACACCACTCTGGATTGCTATCATACGCTCTGGAAGACAAACCCACAACTCACCGACCCTGTGGAGGATCGTAAGAGCCTCATCGATAAAAAAGGCTCGAGAGTCACTGGCACTTGTGAGTGGATTAGGAACCACTAATCGTACAAGAGATGGCTAGAGTGCCGGCCATCCTTGCTCTGGCTTTCTGGAGGCCCTGGCAAGGGCAAAACAATGTTGTCTATCTTTCTTACAGAGGAGCTTGAACAGTTAGCGAAACAGTCACACGAGCGAGCGATTGTCCTGCAATACTTTTGCGACAACACAGACGAGAAGCGTAACACAGCTACCAACGTCGTGCGAAGTCTTACGCTCTAGCTATTATCGAAACATCCGGACCGCCACAGATTGATCGAACACATTCTTCCAACCTTTCGATTGCAAAAGGATCTACTTTTCACCGAGTCTTCGTTTGGATCGCTCTAGACCTGTTTCGAAGCCATGGTGTGTGACACCTCACTCGGCACTATGTATTGCGTTATAGACGGGCTAGACGAGTGCATCGAGACCTCGCTGGAAATCCTTCTAAAGAGGCTTAAAGAGTTATTCTCGATCAACTGAGTTAAGGATGTCGCTTCGACACGTGGCCTAAGATTAATAGTTGTTAGCCGCGAGCGGCCTAATTGCATTGCGCACGAACTGTTAGCATTTTCTCGCGTACGACTAGATCTAGATGCAGAGAGCGACATCTCTAGTGACATTGACAAATTTGTCGCGGTGAAGGTTAATGAGCTAGCCGTAATCCAAAGCTATCCACTTAAGTTAAGGTCGTTTGTTGAAGACGCATTCCATTAACGAGCGGAAGGAACATTTCTATAGATAGGAATTGTTGCCAAAGAGCTAGAAGGCGTTACCCGTAGTAGCGTTAAGGCCAAATTGGAAAGGTTCCCATTAGGACTGGATGGACTATATGGCCGCTTGCTACTCTAGATACCGCCTAAGGATCGATCCATTCTAACCGAAATCCTAAAATGGGTTGTGTCGGCTATACGTCCACTAACGATACTCGAGCTTAGCACAGCCGTAGGTATCTTGCTAGACGAAGATCTAGGCCTTAGCTGCGAGGATCTAACACGCGATCAGATTAAGAGCTGCGGGCATTTGCTTATAGTATCGCAATCTGCAGCCGGAGAGCAAGTAGGGCTTGTCCATCAGTCGGTCAAGGATTATCTGTTGCACGGGATCCCTAGGAATCAATCTATACTGGTTTTCTTCCAGGTCACCGACAAGGTAGCGTATAGAGAGATCGCAAAGCGTTGTTCGGATTATCTTAGGAACGGTCCCCTCACGGACGGTATCATAGACTTACAACCCGACCATTATCTACAGACTTATACGAAAAGCCTAGAGAGATACCCTTTGGTGCCTTATGCCGCGTCCTATCTTATGGAGCATTTATAAGGAAATGAGGCCTAAGTGCTAATTGGCAGGGAGATCCAAAAATTTTTGCAACGATATTGTTTAGGCTGGCTTAAAGTTATCGGCCAACTTAGAATTGTGTCTCAAGTTTTACTTACAGTCATGAAGCTGCAGAATATGGTAGACGTAAGCGTTAAGACATGTTCTGCCTAGGCAGGAAGATTGGTATTAGATACTAACCAGATATAGATCGAAGCGCAACCCTAGCTTCAAGCTATGCTAGAAGACACACGACGTTTTATCCTTTATAACGCATCCATCATTTTAGCAAGCGCTAGATAGACCTATTACTTAGCAGTCTTATTCAGTCTAAGAGAGTGCTCAATTCGAGATAGGTACGCTCACAAAATACCTTGGGTGAAAGCAAGATTACCCGTACCCGAGGGCGGGGGTGCAGCATTATAAACAATAGAGGGTTATATAAGACAGGTGACTATAGTCATCTTCTCGCCGGACGGCAAGCTAGTGGCCTCTAGGTCGGAGGACAAGACAGTCAGGCTGTAGGATGCAGCATCTAGACAGATACGTAGCACTCTCGAGGGTCACTTAGCCTAGGTTAGTGCAGTGGTCTTCTCGCCGGACGGTAAGCTAGTAGCATCTACGTCGCGTAACAAGACAGTTAGGCTATAGGATGTAGCGTCTAGACAAGCACGCAGCACTCTCGAGGGTTACTTAAACTATGTTACCGTAGTGGCCTTCTCGCCGGACGGCAAGCTCGTAGCATCTGCATCGCGTAACAAGACAGTTAGGCTATAGGATACAGTATCTAGAGAAGCACGCGGCACTCTCGAGGGTTACTTAGACGCGGTCACTATAGTAGCCTTCTCGCCCGACGGCAAGCTAGTAGCCTCTACATTGTAGGACAAGACGATTAAAGTCTAGGCTATCCGTTAGTAGACCATCGTCTAAGACCTCTAGACTAGTAGCGATATTCATACTCTCGTTTTCTCTAGCTAATCTCTTCTTTGATCGGACCTTAGCTTCCATGAGATCGCTCTAGCTAGAAGCTTCTTAGCTATAGTCCCTCCCGGGATGTCCGGTCTGCTATGTATAAGCGATGACTAGGTAACATGGAAGTCGAGGAAGATACTATAGCTGCCATCGGACTTTCGACCTAGCTGCTCTACAGTCTTCGAAGACACTATTATAATCGGGCATACCTTAGGGAAAGTAGGCTTTATAACTTTCTATCCCGCCGAACTAGAACGTCTAGAGTTAGTGTAGGGTTAGTGTTACCGAGTTGGTCTTATGTTCTATATCGTATGTCTGCTGCCGGATTCCTATGGTAGACGTTAAGCTAGTGTTAGCTAGTTCTAGGTACGTATTACGCATAATGGTGGTGTAATACAAGTATTCATAACTGCGGCGTTTACTAATTCCACCTATTATAGCTAGCGATTAACACGCATTCTAATGCGACAACGAATTGTATTACTAAGACAATTCAATCAAATATAACGCTACTATCTCGGCTAGAAAATACTAGAAACGGTAATAAGGAGAGTTAGAGCAACCCTGTTCGATAGACTAATCAATCTAGACGTTAGTAAGAGCCTATTGTTTACTCTATCTGCTATCCTTGAGGAGAAGAATGGTAGTGCCGTTAAGTTAGGAACCTAGTGTGTAAGATTAAAGACAAAAGCTAGGTTAGGCAGTAACGATGGACAGAGTGTTCTTACTATTAGATAATAAGTCATTCTAATCTTATCGGAGTATATATAGATATTAAGAAAAGGATAATTACAAATAAAAAAGGGCCGCTAGCTTTTATTGTAAGTAATGTTATTATCTTACATTCTAGTACCACTTTAGCATAGACCTAGTATCCAAGAAATGACCGGGGTTAACATAGCTACTAAATTAACTCCGAAACGATAGGGCCTTAGCTCTAGACATGTCTGTAATGGCGTTTTTCCTTAACGAGGCGAATAAGAGGCCGGCACTTAAGGTTAACAGATTTAAGTAACCTAAAGACTCCGAAGACTCGGCCATAAACTAAGATGTTTCTATATAACAGCTAGTCTCGGTGATTAAGAGACATGTCGTTTCCTAGCGCTTAAGAAGTTTCTATCTAAGTATAAGAAACAGGACTCTAGAAGTTGCTTGTAACTTTTAAAGGTCTTAATAACAACAGTTAAGACTTAAGAGTGGTACTAGTCTAGAGAGATATTAGCTTAGAAAAATCTATCTAGATATAGTGTCTAGCTAATGGGAAAGAACATAACGTACGTAACTTCTCTATTATTGACCTTAAGTAAGAAAAGACTTATACTTTAATTTAACTTGTAAGCAGTTACCCAGTTGCTTAAAAGTAGAACTGTTAGAAGAAGTAGGTAGTAAGGGTAGGAACGAACGGGTTATCATGTGTTAATCAACTAGTTACCATAATCTTCGTTTGCATATTAGCATAGTTACTCTATATACTCTATATGGATTGTGCAGAGTAAGGCCGTAGGTGCCGGAACAACTTATTCTTTAGAAAGCCACGCTAAGATATGCAGTGGACTAAATTGTAACACGCCGGATTTAGGCCTACTATTAAGTTATATAATCTTAGTAGTACAAAGAGCGGTCGCTAAGAGCTAAGCTCTTTCAGATACTCTATTTCAACGTAACGTAACATGTATTGTTATATCGTTCCAATATTTAGGATTCAAAAAAGATTTGAACCCCACCCGTGGTTATGTGGGTGACCCTGGTATCGTTCCGTAACGGTGTTTCTAGCTGTCCTACCCACTTCCTGTTCGCTAATCGTCTTTTAAACATTTTCATTACAGAGGCTTAGAATGTCTTATAAGAGTCTATGGAGTTAGTAAGATGTGATATATATTTCGATATAAATCCTGGTTATAGAAGTTTATAAGCTAAGGCAAAAATGACGTTTTGCTCCTAGTGTCCTGCGAGACTAGACCCTAAACGTCGTCTTGCTACTTACTCTGTCACCTGCATTTATGGTTAGAAAGACTAGCTTTGCTTTTAGAAAACAACTCTTGTAGACATTATAGCTATTACTGCATTACCGGTTTCTATCGAAACAAGAGTAAAAAACTTTCTATGCCTATACGGTAATAAGTGTAAGGCGGACCTAGCGCATCGCACGTAGACAAGTTAGCGTAAGGAGGGACTTAGAATAGGTTAGTATAGTATACTAAGTATTGTTCTAGAGACCCTATAACTAAGTCTAAGCCTAATCATCTGCTAGAATAAAGTTATGACTATGCTATATAAGGTTTGTAAGATTTAATAGATAGCTTGCTATTGTCTGCTTAGCTTCCTGCTAAGCCTACTCTTTAACGAGATGATGTCTATATTATGTTATATGGCGTGGTTTTATGGGATTATGGGCTATACATAAGAATGCGCCTAAGACCTTACTCATTATTCTCTTAACGATCACTTCCGTCTTACTATATCTAGCGGCTAGATAGCATAGCTACGCGTAGCGTTTTCTATCTTACGTAGAACATGGAAGTTAGGACAGTTAGAAATAAGGAGCTAAACGATCTTATTATAACCGTTGGCAGAAGCTGTCTACGGTGCGGTAGGTTCCCCGGACATTAATATTTGCGCATTTGTCGAGTAGTACCTGCACGGTCTTAACATGTCCTCCGTGTAAGGCTACTTATAGTGCATTACTATAGGCTCCCTAGGCGTTAGAAATCTGCGCCTCCGTCGAGCAGTATCTGTAAGGTTTTTAA
>ERZ794949.82-NODE-82-length-36357-cov-168.109498_pt1 | contig 36357 bp, 19 predicted proteins | sample MGYA00511363_ERZ794949 | MGnify/ENA primary metagenome ERZ794949 (study PRJEB30137, sample SAMN04331402) | food metagenome | isolation source: T1 must sample point D1 replicate B | place: Australia: South Australia ...
CTCTATATCGGCGATATGGGGATTTCCACTTAGTTAAAATATAATCTTATCAGTTGAAAATTGACAACGCAGTGTGTGTAGAGCTAGAGCAAAAATAAACACACGAGTTGTAAGCTCCAATGTATTTTTTTTTTTAGGCTCCTCAAGTCACGTGCAAATTCTAAAATTTGACGTAGAAAATCAATATTAATTAATAAGCTAAAAGAGATCAAAAAAAAAAAAAAAAAAGGTTACATCTTATTAGTCTCAAACACAGAGAGGTGAAGGTACCTATTCAATCAGTGGATATAATCCTGATACTGGAGAATTCTCGAAGACCTCAAGTAAATAAAATGAATCCAAGTAGAAACCATAGCGGACCATCATAGGGGGGTTTTTTTTTTCGTAGTGAACATCCATGGAAGTGCTACCATAAATTAAAAAAAACCCTATGTTGCTTATGTAATATTATCTTATTTTAAACGGTAACCCCTTTATTTTTTTGGTAGGTATCTTCCTAAACGGGAAATTTTTAAGTGCCCTATGATTTTTTCCCCATCCTCGTGTGTTAAATTATACAACCTTTCAACCAGAAGGTTCTAAAGATTACGGTTTAATTGGGGGAAAAAAGAGCTGATTATTAAGGGCGGATTAGTTAACACACTAAGAAATTGTTACGTAATTGTGGCATACTAGCGTGTGTGAATATGATTGTTGATTATATAAATAGCTGTTGATTTTTAAATGAAAAATAATTATTATAATTTTTAGATTGAATTAGTTCTATATGCAGAAAAGAGAGAAAAAACCAGAAATAATATTCTATACAAAAACATAATAAAAATGACTAACACTATGAAAGCTTTAACCGTCGGAGAAAACAGCAGCACTGTTATCAAGAACGTTCCAGTCCCAGAAAACTACTTACCAAATCAAATATTAATCAAGGTTTCTGCCGTTGCTGCCAACCCAACTGATTGGAAGCACATCGATTACAAGCTTGGTCCAGTAGGCTCCATTGTTGGTTGTGATGCTGCCGGTACCATCGTCAAGTTAGGTAAGGATGAAGCTGAAGCTAAGCACATTGCTGACACATACGGCTACAAGGTTGGTGACCATGTTGCTGCTGTTGTTCATGGATGTTCTGTTTTACACCCAGAAAACGGTGCTTTTGCTGAATATGCATTAGCCGATGCTGCTTTAGTTAGTAAGTTTGAGCCAAAAACCACCGATGGTTACGAAGCCGGTAAAGGTTTGGGTGACAGCATTGAAAGTGGCTCTGCTATTGATTCATTTGAAAAAGCTGCATCTTTACCTGTCAGTTTATACACTGTTACTGTTGTTTTAGCCATAAACCTTGCCAAGAAAATCAACTTTGATGAACCAACTGAATGGCAAGACTCCGAATCCACTTTATTAATTTATGGTGGTGCCACAGGTTTTGCTCAATACTTCTTACAAATTAACCAATTGATCAAGGGTTTCAAGAATGTTGTCACCATTGCTTCCTCCAAGCACGAAGATTTATTAAAGAGTTACGGTGTTATTGAAAACTTTGACTATAAGACAGAAAACTTCTTAGATGAAATTATCAAGAAATACCCAAACATCAAGAATATTATTGATGCTGTCTCCAGTTCGGATACTTACAGTGCTTCTTATGAAACTGCTAAGAAGTTATTTGTTAATGAAAAAATCCAAGTTGTTAACCTAATGAACTACAATTCCTCTCAAATTGCTGAAGAAAACAGAGATGAATCTAAGGTTACTGTTTCTTCTACTCTATTATACGCCGCTCTTGGTTTACCTGTTCCATTTGGCCCAGTTACTTTACCAGCTGATCCTCACTACAGAAAAATTGCTATTGAAAACATTTCAAAGTTAAACAAGGTTATCAACAACGGTTCTTTAAAGAGTATTCCAGTCAAGATTAATGAAAAAACTGGTTTGGAAGGTGCTATTGACGCTATTGACGGTGTCAGAACTGGTAAAAACAAAGGTGAAAAGTTTGTTGTTAGATTTTAATTTTGCTCAAATTAAAGATTCTTTCAAGTTTATGTTTATATGACTTCCAGTATTTTAATTAAACTTATATAATATGCTTAAAGTGTATGCTAAAGTCCGTTATGAATCTTTCCTATGTTGCCTTTTTTTGTAAGATTGTTCAATTTTGTTTTAATATAAACCAGTCAACCCATATTGACCAAGTGTAATAAGCTTCACAAATGGTAAACCAAAGTATAAAAATGGTTTCCTACTGAAGTTTTTTTTTATGTATCAACCAGTAAAAGTATCTTTGTAAAGAGCTTGTTGTAATTTTGACCTAAATGCTTTGTTTCCGAAAATTAGCATGGAACTTCGTGCGGTTGGTAATGGATAGAATATCTGATTATGTAATAAGTTATTGTAAAAAACCATAACCCCATTTTTTTATAGTGATTATTTCCTTAAAGTAAAGACTATGGCCGTTCTATAGCTTATCTCCATTTCGGTTCCTTAATTTACTTAACCTTTACACTAGAAGGCCCTAAAAAGTACGGTTTAAATGAAAAAAAAATATGAGGTTAATTTTCAAAAAATGGTTTTAGTTAATACATAGAGTAGTTGTTACACTGTAGTGAAATAATTCTGCCGCGTTTATTAAATTGTTTGTTGATATTCTTAATTATATAAATAGCTCTGTGTTTTAGGCAAAGACATATTTCTAGTTTATGTTCAAAGTCATTTTTATTTGAAGCAGAGAAAAAACCAGAACTATTACTCAATATAAAACATACTAAAAATGTCTAACACTATGAAAGCTTTAACCATTGGAGAAAACAGCAGCGCTGTTATCAAGAACGTTCCAGTCCCAGAAAACTACTTACCAAATCAAATATTAATCAAGGTTTCTGCCGTTGCTGCCAACCCAACTGATTGGAAGCACATCGATTACAAGCTTGGTCCAGTAGGCTCCATTGTTGGTTGTGATGCTGCCGGTACCATCGTCAAGTTAGGTAAGGATGAAGCTGAAGCTAAGCACATTGCTGACACATACGGCTACAAGGTTGGTGACCATGTTGCTGCTGTTGTTCATGGATGTTCTGTTTTACACCCAGAAAACGGTGCTTTTGCTGAATATGCATTAGCCGATGCTGCTTTAGTTAGTAAGTTTGAGCCAAAAACCACCGATGGTTACGAAGCCGGTAAAGGTTTGGGTGACAGCATTGAAAGTGGCTCTGCTATTGATTCATTTGAAAAAGCTGCATCTTTACCTGTCAGTTTATACACTGTTACTGTTGTTTTAGCCATAAACCTTGCCAAGAAAATCAACTTTGATGAACCAACTGAATGGCAAGACTCCGAATCCACTTTATTAATTTATGGTGGTGCCACAGGTTTTGCTCAATACTTCTTACAAATTAACCAATTGATCAAGGGTTTCAAGAATGTTGTCACCATTGCTTCCTCCAAGCACGAAGATTTATTAAAGAGTTACGGTGTTATTGAAAACTTTGACTATAAGACAGAAAACTTCTTAGATGAAATTATCAAGAAATACCCAAACATCAAGAATATTATTGATGCTGTCTCCAGTTCGGATACTTACAGTGCTTCTTATGAAACTGCTAAGAAGTTATTTGTTAATGAAAAAATCCAAGTTGTTAACCTAATGAACTACAATTCCTCTCAAATTGCTGAAGAAAACAGAGATGAATCTAAGGTTACTGTTTCTTCTACTCTATTATACGCCGCTCTTGGTTTACCTGTTCCATTTGGCCCAGTTACTTTACCAGCTGATCCTCACTACAGAAAAATTGCTATTGAAAACATTTCAAAGTTAAACAAGGTTATCAACAACGGTTCTTTAAAGAGTATTCCAGTCAAGATTAATGAAAAAACTGGTTTGGAAGGTGCTATTGACGCTATTGACGGTGTCAGAACTGGTAAAAACAAAGGTGAAAAGTTTGTTGTTAGATTTTAATTTTGCTCAAATTAAAGATTCTTTCAAGTTTATGTTTATATGACTTCCAGTATTTTAATTAAACTTATATAATATGCTTAAAGTGTATGCTAAAGTCCATTATGTTATTTTCTTACTTCTTTTTTTTTTGTCATTAGTGTTTAATTTAAGCATTGATGACCTAATGTCTTTATTTATTTACATATGTCTATAGAATAATTGGTTATTTACTATCGTATATCCAATTTATATTGGTTTGTGTGGCTAATCCGTTCCACTTAGCAATACATTTGATGTGCGATTATTGAAAGACTCTTTCAAGGCATATTTCCACACATTCAATCATCAATCTTTGGCCAACACATTATCCTTTTCCCCTTTTAATCTCTGTACTCTAATTGGTTCCCAATTATTGTTGTCTTCAGTGATGTTTTGCAAACGATAATACTCATCTTTCAAATTAACAGTTCTCTTATTTAAAGATTTCTCAAGTTCATCCGCATTGATTTGTGTAACTTTACTATCATCACGTTCAATTTTGTTTTGATATAAATCAGTCAACCCATATTGGCCAAGTATAATAAGCGTCATGAATGGTAAACCAAAATATAAAAATGGTTTGTTGTTGAAGTTTTTTGCATATCTTCCAGCAAATGTCTTTTCATAAAGAGCTTGCTGTCTTTTTGATCTAAATGCTTTGTATCCGAAAGTTGACATATTATTCAATTAAGTTGGTAATGGTATTGCAGTTATAACCTCCGTTTATAATATATTAAACTTGAAAACTGAGCGGTTTATAAATTTTATTCAGTATTTTTTGGGTCAAAAGACGAATCTAAAATCCATCTATTTTCTCGGATTTAACATTTAAAAATTTTTTTTAAAAAATCACGTGCAATTTATGTCAAATAAGCGGGCCGAAACTACGGCACAAGAAAAGGCGATTGATATAAATTTTTGTTTTTTCTGTGATTCATTTTAAAAAAATTTTCACCCCGTACTAATACAGTATGGGTTTTAAGCGCTGTTAAATCAATGATTTAGTCATCTAAAGGTATAAAAGAGAGTATAGTTCACAAGTGATATATCTTAATTATAATTAATACTATATATATATTTTTTAACTTTTATCATTATTAAGGATAGTTTGAAAATTAGAAAGAAACCGTCAAAAAAAAAAAAAATTTATAAGTAATCTAACTGTTTAAAAATGTTAAGAGCAACTGTTAAATCTATAAAGCTTTCTGGTCTTGCGCAAACAAGATCTTTCAAAACCCAAAATGGTCTTAATCAAGAATTAAAGAAATTCAACAAATATTCAGCAGTTTTAACTGAACCAGTTTCACAAGGTGCTTCAAGAGCCATGTTGTATGCAACTGGTTTCAAAAAGGACGACTTTAGTAAAGGTCAAGTTGGTGTTGGTTCTTGTTGGTGGAGTGGTAACCCTTGTAACATGCATTTAATGGATCTTAACGATCAATGTGCCAAGTCTATTGAAAAGGCTAATTTGAAGGGTATGCAATTCAACACCATTGGTGTTTCTGATGGTATTTCTATGGGTACTACCGGTATGAGATACTCCTTACAATCTAGAGAAGTCATTGCTGACTCTTTTGAAACTATCATGTTGGCTCAGCACTATGATGCTAATGTCGCTATTCCATCTTGTGACAAGAACATGCCAGGTGTTATCATGGCTATGTTGAGACATAATAGACCAAGTATTATGGTTTACGGTGGTACCATTTTGCCAGGTAAATGTAGTTCTGCCAAGACCAATGAAAATATTGCTGAAAAGATTGATATTGTTTCTGCTTTCCAAAGTTATGGTCAATTGATTTCCGAACAAATTACTGCTCCAGAAAGAGATGATATTCTAGAACATGCTTGTCCAGGTCCAGGTTCTTGTGGTGGTATGTACACTGCCAACACCATGGCTTCTGTTGCTGAAGTTATGGGTTTAACTATGCCAAACTCTTCTTCATACCCAGCTGTTTCTGCTGAAAAGGCTGCTGAATGTGACAATATTGGTGAAGCCATCAAAAAGACTTTAAGCTTAAATATCAAGCCAAGAGACATTGTTACAAAGGACTCTATTGAAAACGCTATTATTTACGTCATGGCCACTGGTGGTTCTACTAATGCCGTTTTACATATCTTAGCTATTGCCAAGTCTGCTGATATTCCATTAACTCCAGCTGATTTCCAAAGAATCAGTGACAAGACCCCATTACTAGGTGATTTCAAGCCTTCTGGTAAATATGTTATGGCTGAATTACAACAATTTGGAGGTACTCAAGCTGTCATTAAGTATCTATACGACTTAGGCTTATTAAAGGGAGATACTATGACTGTTACTGGTGAAACTTTAGCTGAAAGAGCTAGTAAATATCCAGCCATGCCTAAAGACCAACCAATTATGAGAAGTCTTGACAACCCAATCAAAGCCACTGGTCATATCCAAATTTTGCATGGTTCCTTAGCCCCAGGTGGTTCTGTTGGTAAAATTACTGGTAAAGAAGGTACTTACTTCAAAGGTAATGCTAGAGTATTCAACGATGAACCATCATTCATTGCTGCTTTAGAAGCTGGTGAAATCAAGAAGGGTGAAAAGACCGTTGTTATTATCAGATATGAAGGTCCAAAGGGTGGTCCAGGTATGCCAGAAATGTTAAAGCCTTCTTCTGCACTAATGGGTTACGGATTAGGTAAAGACTGTGCTTTGTTAACTGACGGTAGATTCTCTGGTGGTTCTCACGGTTTCTTAATTGGTCATATAGTTCCAGAAGCTGCTGAAGGTGGTCCAATTGCCTTGGTTGAAGATGGTGATGAAATTGTTATTGACGTTGAAAACAATGTCATCGATTGGTTAGTTTCCGATGAAGTCAAGGCTGTCAGAAAATCCAACTGGGTTCCTCCAGCTCCTAGATACACCAGTGGTTGTTTAAGCAAATATGCCAAATTGGTTTCTAATGCTTCTGAAGGTTGTGTTACTGATGCTTAATGAAGCTGATTCTGTGAAGAAAAATAAAATATCATAATGCTATGATCTAACTAGTTGTATTATCAATACTAGACATGTAATTTTTTTCTTTCTTCCTTTAGATTAATCAATTTCACATCTTTATATATGTTTTCACAAATGAAAATCACTATTTATTGTTATTAAGATACGATATGCTCTAGTTATTTGCTGTTGAACAGTCGGTTTTTAAATTCATCAATACTTCAACTCGGAAATGAATAGCCATTTCTGTCACGTGCTTTGTACTTTATTTTAGGTCAACTTATTTTTCGTGTATTCACTATTTGAATGTGCTGTTTTGTTTTTTTTTTTTTAGTTGTTTTTTTTTTTCACACTTACAATTAAAACACTTAAAGAGTGAAAAATTACAAGGCAAACCCCCAATTCTTAATCAAAACAACCAATTATAAGTATACAGGCATCATGTTTAGTAACTTACTTGGCTCTGCTGTATGCTTTTATGCTTTTTTAATCAGCTTGTCAAATGCTTTTAACATTGATTTCTATAATCATATGTTAGAGATAAATGAAAACAGAATGATAATTGAAAGAAACAACTTGTTGATTTCTGATGTAGGAAATTCCAAGTTTTTTAATTTCAAGTTATTCCAAGATTACGAGTCTTTTGTTAATGACTTGATCGTTATTGACAATGATACTCAACAAAAGTCTGTATTGCCTTACACATATGACAAAAAGTCTAATAGTATTAACATTGACATTTCAGAAACCAGTGGTAATGAACTAGATTTGAACATTATAGTTCAAATTTCTCATGATCTAATACAGTTAAGAAACAGTGTCATGAAGGATTTATCAGATGATAAACAGTATGCTACAATTCCAATTCAAAAAATTCCACAATCAGATTACCACATTAATAAGTATGAAAGTACTTTAATGAACAACATTCCTGGTAATAAACGTGTTTTAGAATTTGATGAAGATGTTACATACTTTGTTGAAAATGACAACCAAACAGGATACATTCTTGAAAAATCCATTAAGGATATCCAACCATCAACCACCCAAGAAATTCTAGATGTATCATTCAAGATTACTACTCCTATGTTAACTGCTAAAAAGGCTATTAGAAATGTTCATCTGTCTCACTGGGCCAACACCATACAATTTGATGAACACTATATTATTGAAAATGACGTTCCTCAACTTGAAAAGACCTTCAAAAGAAAAGAATACATGAAGTATCAAAATTTGAATTACGGTCAATCAGGTTTAGCTTTATCTCAGCTTGACGTTTTTATTCCAGCTAACAGTTTTGATCATTACTACAAAGATGACTTAGGTATGATCACAACCATGAAGACAGGCCATTATTCAAAAACAAACTTGGATACCATGTCTTTGAAACCAAGATATCCTATTTTAGGTAAATGGAAATATATTTTCAACATAGGTTGGGTAAATAAGTTAGAACAGTTCTCCCATTACTTAGCTGCTACCTCTACAGAAACCGACAAACAGTACTTATTAGAAATTCCAGTTCTTGATGGTGCTAACAACATTATCTATGAAAATTTGGATATCAATATCATTCTACCAGAAGGTGTTGTTGTTAAATCAATCTACGCCCCAGACTTGAATGACTTGCCTGGTGATTTCAAGAAACCACAAATTGGAATGAACAAGTACGAAAACTTATTTGATTATAGTGAAGAAAAGTCTAGTGAAATTAAAATATCCTATTCCGGTATGAATATCAATAGCAACTTGTTGAAGATTGAAAACAGTGACAATAAGATCTTCATCAAATACGAAATCAACAACTTCTCAGTATACTATCAAAAGGTTATTAGATTAAGTTCATGGATCTTTGCTGGTATTATTTCTCTATACCTATTAGGTATGGTTAACGAAAACTTGCAAAAGTAATTTCTCAGATAAAAATTTGAATTTTACTATATAGAAACAATTTTTTTTTTTAACTTTTATTCTTTTACTCTCATTCTTTACAAGGCATTGAAGTTCTTGGTGGCTTGCAAAATGTGTCTTTTTATTTACAAACATCTTAAAGCCTTTTGAATAGATATTAAGTTTTGAATGATTTCGTTTTAATGAACTTCATATATTTAAAAAAAAAAAAATTCCAATAATTTGTTTATATATACATTTTTAAAAAAAAAACGTGAAACTAAATAATCATAGAATTAGTGTTTATAATCTCTAAGAATATATCACCAAACCACTTGTATCATGTCTGAGGCTTTTGATGGTAAAACTTTATTGAAAATAACAAATAAAATAAACAATTTTAAGTCTTTAATTAGAAAAACTTCAGATAACAATGATGAACAAACTATTGATGATCTATTGAATATCATCAATAAAAATACTGAATTAACAGACTTTATTGAATCAGAACCACTAAATAAATCATACATTGGATACAAAACTATTATTTTAAAAAAAATACAGGACTCTGAATGTTTAAAATTACAAACTGTTGTCAATGCACAAACTTCACAAGCTTCTGAGTCTGGTAATGAAGATGGCCGAAATGTACTTACAAATGTACAGATTACAAATACAAACGCAAATCTGCATGTTTTTCAATCACAGGCAAGAGAAATGTTTGAGAACAATCACAAATTTATAACAAAGGTTGGCTACAATGAATCCTCAGATAATCTAGCAACATTTATGATTATCACAAATTCTTCAGAAGCTCCTAACTTCAAAATTATGGGTAAAAACTTCCTCAACAATCTTCTTCAACAATTTGTATTTGAAAATAATCCAAAGCTATATCTAACAAAACGTTTTAAGCAAGATGTTTACAAAATGTACATAGACAATGATGGATCAGCATGCCGTTCATTTATAGACAAAAATCACATTGATTTGGATATGGGTTTGGAAGGGTTAAAGTTTGCAGGTGATATGGTATCAGAACTTCTGGACTGCAAAATCAAAAAAGTAAGAATATTTTGCTACTTTGAGGATGTAAACAATTATATTCCAGCAGTTTTGGATGAGTTTTTTACAAATTTACAGACTACTCTATTAGAAATCAACGCTTCTCCTTATGTCGAGCAAGAATTTGAATTTATTAATATTTTTGATGGCCAAGCTTCAAATCATAACTTAACAGAAACGGTTTTTAGCGAGAAATTTACCGAAGAAAGGAAGTATGAGGTTTTTAGTAACAGCTTGTGTTTAAATTTATTACACAAGGGTGATAACGCAATATCTACAGATAGTGATAACTCCAAAGGAGAATACTACGTGACTAACGATATTTTCTTAAAATTTCTTGAGGTAATGGAATGGAATGTCGTTATTGGAAATAATGTTTTACATGATCTTCTTAACAAGCTGGAACTCTTTGTTGATAAAAAGGAATATTTTTCCTTTTTGGAAAGTATTTTTGTAGATATAATAATCAACTTTTTTCAAAGTTCAGTAAATTCTCCCTTGAATTGTCTATCGGCAAGTCTTATTCAATGCCATTTAGGCGATGCAACGTCACTCAAAGTAGAAACTCTGTATGAAGAACTAGTTAATGATATCACATTCCAAAAGTTCATAGAAGATCTGGTTCTGACCGGTTCTGCTGAAAATTTGGAGTTTTGCAAACAGCTTTTAACTGACAAAAACTTTTTATTGGCTGAATTCTCATCTAAGCTTTACAAAACCACGCCAACTGTGAACACCATATTTAAAAATATGATTGATTTAATTAGCAAGGTAGTTTTAATAGACAGTATAAATATCATACGCTTATATTCAACATGTTTAGATTACGTGCATAGTCAAGATAAACTAAAATGCATTCAAGCCATTTCTAAGATATCATCAAGCATTGATAAAGACAGTATTGAAAATATATTGGATGAGTCGCATAATGTAAGTGTAGAGTCATCGGATATGCTTCTTGTCTTTAAGACGTTTAATGACAAGCAGATCCTGCAAACTACAGTGCCAAATTACAGAAAAAACTATCAAAATCTTAGTTACTTAGAAAATGATAGCTTAGGGGATGAACCTCTCCTTTTGACTGCATATGAAGTTTTGTTAGACTACTATGACCATCTGGATATTCCTTTGAAAATGAAGGAAATGTATACTTGCTACAAACACAAGATGATAGAGAAGTTAGGGGAAGACAGTTACTCAGAAGACAATTTAGTGGGTGCATTCATATACGTTATAAACATGATGCTGTACTCCGGCTACTACAACTTTGATAAATGGACATTAATAAAACAGGTCATCAATGGTTTATAGGTATCAAATCATTTATATATTAACGGTCTTAATTGTTTTAAAAGATTCTGGCATTCAATACGTATTTTAATATTTCTGACGATTTCTATAATGAAAATAATGGCTGGGTAAACATTTCCCATCTGAAAAATTTTTTGGTGACAGTACCCAGGCGATCCAAAGGAAGAGGGAAGAAAAAATTCAGTCCACTAAGTGCTAAAATGCCTTATTAAACACAGAAGTTTCTTTTATCAATAGCTTTCAAAAAAAAGCACACATAAGTTTAACCAAACAACTGTATTACATTCCAATTCGAATACCAAAATAAACTTAAAGATAATAGACCAAATAAGTGATTTAATCATATTTTTTCTTTTATAAATAGTATCTAATTTTGTATAAAGCTTGAATATAATTCATCAGAAATATCAGATCAGCTAGTAAAACAAAATGAATAATCTTGAACAAGCACCATTGGCGCATAAACTTATTCCTATCATAGACAAGTTGAGTAATATTGTGTATGAACAAAACTTGAACTCAGGCGTTTCAGGGGACGATGTCATAGATCTACCTACAATTGCTGTTATTGGATCCCAATCCAGTGGTAAGTCAAGTATTTTGGAGACATTGGTAGGCAAAGACTTCTTACCAAGAGGTACCGGCATTGTGACCAGAAGACCTTTGGTTTTACAATTATGTAACATCAAAGAAACAGATATTGCAGTTTTGGACATCGAATCCGATGCTAACGAACAATACAATTCTGAAGAAGGCGAAGTTACTCTTGAAGAACACTTGAAAAGAAGTAATCCAAACTACAGTAAGAATATGAAGTCCGAACGTACAGTTGAATGGGGTGAGTTTTTACATTTTCCAGGAAAGAGATTCTTCAACTTTGATGACATTAGAAAAGAAATCGAAGCCGAAACTTTTAGAATTGCAGGAAAAAATAAAGGCATCTCCAACAATCCTATCAACTTAAAGATATATTCCCCAAATGTTGTGAACCTAACTTTGATTGACTTGCCTGGTATAACTAAAGTCCCTATTGGAGAGCAACCAGCTGATATTGAATTTCAAATCAAAAATTTGATTTATGATTACATTTCCAAACCAAACTGTATTATATTGGCTGTTTCTCCAGCTAATCAAGATTTAGTAAATAGTGAATCTTTGAAGTTTGCCAGAGATGTTGATCCTTTAGGTAAAAGAACCATTGGTGTTATCACCAAATTGGATTTAATGGATGACGGTACTAATGCATTAGAAATATTGACAGGTAAAGTATATCCTTTAAAGCTTGGATTTGTAGGTGTTGTTAATAGATCACAACAAGATGTCAATTTGAACAAAACTGTCAAGCAATCGCTAGAAAAAGAAAGAAAGTTTTTTGTTCAACATCAAGCCTATAAGACCATTGCAAGTAAATGTGGTACCAAATATTTGGGTGAAAAATTAAGTACCATTTTAATGAATCATATTAAAGAAAAGTTACCAGACTTGAAAGCCAAGATTAGTTACTTGATTAACCAAACTGAGCAGGAGCTGTCTCAATTAGGGTATGATGAAGATGAAGCCAGTTTGATGGAAAACAAGCCAGGTTTGATTCTTCAATTAATGAACAATTTTGCCAAAAACTTTGTTTCATCTATTGAAGGTACCTCTTCAAACATAAATACCAAGGAACTTTCAGGTGGTGCCAGAATTTACTATATTTACAACAATGTCTTTAGCAGAAAGCTAAACAGCATTAATCCAATACAAGATTTGACAATTGAGGATATCAGAATTGCTATAAGAAATAGTAAAGGTCCTAGATCATCTTTGTTTGTACCAGAATTGGCATTTGACCTATTGGTTAAACCTCAAATAAATCTTTTGTCTGAGCCTTCTCAATTGTGTGTTGAATTGGTTTATGAAGAATTAATGAAAATCATTTACAACACACCAACTGTTGGAGCAGGTGGTTTAGACTTGAAGAGGTACCCATTATTAAAAAATCAATTAATCGATGTTGTGAATGATCTGCTAAAGGAAAGATTAACCCCAACCAAAAAATACGTTGAAAGCTTAATTGAGATACACACCAATTATATCAATACAAATCATCCTAACTTCCCATCTGCTGCTAAAGTCATGCAACAAATTTTTGCTGATAAGAAAGCTTTAGAACAAGAAACCAAAAGAAAAGAGCTGATGATTCAAAATGAAAAGAAATTAAATAGCTTAGAAATTGCAGATGAAACTGACATTCTTGAAAATGCCCTTAACGATAAAGCCACTTTGAACGGCTCTAAATCCCCTATTCCAGATGGAAGCGCCACAGATACAGAGGACTACTTGGCTCAAACACCAATTAACGATGCTGATATTGATGAAAACGAAGAAAATGGTTTACCAGTCAATGCTGACAATAAGGGTAAAGAGACTTTTTTGAAGTTTTTGTTTGGTAAAGATCCTATTCAAAAGTCCAACTCCACTGGTACTAACAACATAGGTCAAAATATGAGAAATATTGGAATAAATCCTAGTAGTCCTGGTAAATACATGGCAAATGGTGTTAACAATACTGCTTCATACGTAAATGAGGAGGACCAATTCCAAAAATACTTTGACCAAGGCATTAACAATTCTTCTCACTTTGATGACAATGATGAACTGACAGAAGAAGAAAAAATTGAGTGTGAGTTAATTTCAAGATTGATAATCTCTTACTTCAATATAATCAAAGAAATGATCGAAGATCAAATTCCAAAAGCAATTATGACATTATTGGTTAACCATGTTAAGGAATCTATCTCAAACAGATTGGTAGTCAAACTTTACAAAACTGAATTATTTGATGAGCTACTAAAAGAAGATGACGATTTAAGAATTGAAAAAGAAAAGCTATTAGAGTTACTAACAGGTTACAAAAAAGCTGGTGAGATGCTAAATGGTATATAAACAAATGCTTATTTAAAATGAAAATATTCTTATAACTAAAGCAGTTTATATATATAAATTATTATGTATTCAGACAAACTTCTTTTTTTTGTTTTTACAAGTTTTCATAATCCTCAGGGTAGAAAATCAATCTTTCTAGACCGTTATCAGTCAATACAACCATTCTTATAACACCACCAGAAGATCCATCCCACTTTATAGCTTGTGACAAAGAATGCTTCATAAAGTCAATTGTTTCTTCTTTAGTCATATCTTCTTTATAATTTTTGTTACAATAACCATAAATAAATGTAGACCCACTTCCAGCAATAGCATATGGTTGTTGATGTATAGATCCACCAAGTGGAATACTGTAAACTTCACCTTTCTTACTTTGCTTGTCAAAACCTGCAACAATTAACCCAGCAGATAGTTGATCTTTGTTGTTGTATGTTAGTGTTTTTAGTAAGTTGGCAGCTGTTTTCACATTAGCATCTTCTTCAAATTGCATTTTGTATAAGTTTAGGTGATATTGCACAATATCTGCTACAGCTTGTGTGTCTGCTGCAGATCCGGATCTACAACACCAAACGTTGTCTTGAAGTCTAGTTAATTTATCTGTTACTCTATTGGCTATATAAGCTCCTGTGGATGTTCTGGAATCTGCACCCAAAATAACTCCATCTTTGAATGTTACAGCCATAATAGAGGTACCTAAGTTTACCTCTCCTTTTTTCAAATGTTGAATATCTGTTGAAATACCGTTCATATTGTTACTGTATTATTGTAGTAATTACTAATAAAGATCAAATTGGTTCTTAGTTCGTGTTTGAATTAAGCTTCCTTGTAAAACAATTAAATTTTTAGTTTTTGAAAATATTTCGTTAGTTCAATAACTTAGTGTTTAAAACTTCACTTTTTTTTTTTTGTTCTTTGGTTTTATAAGCTTCAAATAATGTCAAAATATCATGTGTGTTAGAATATCAAATTCAAATTGATAAAAAATACGGGTGGCAAAAGTTGTCTATACAGAATTTCACGCATAAAATGCATTTGCCATTGAGCTTGAATTTTTAACTTTTGCAAGAAAAAAAAATATATATACATATTCAACCAAAAGCACGTGATTCAGATTAAAACAAAAATATTGACATTGAACTCATCAACTAATCTCTATATAATTAAAGTGATGTTAAGCTAAATGTTTATTTCAAAGGAGGCAAAAAGGTTTTTTTGCTATTTTCAATGCTTGTTTTGATTTCAGGTGATACATGTGTTTTGTACCTTAAGTTCGAATTAGTTGAAAATGGGGTGCTGAAGGAAGCATCATCTAATGATATTTTGTTCCGAAAATATCGATTGTCTTTGGAGTTATTACTCAACTTGTACTCTTTGCTATTAATCTCATCTTTTGCTGATGGCATGCTTTCCATTCTGGTTTTTAATATTTGTTTTTTCACAGGTGACGGTCTCAATAAGTCTTTGGAAAATCTGGAATGAGGTGTGAAGTTTTCCAAAAGCTCTTTCTTTTCTCTTATCTTCGATGTTTTAAACTCTGAAGAGTAAATATTTTGGTTAATTGGTGTTCCAACAAAAGGTGTTTCCTCTAGGAAAAGTCTGTGAGGTACATTCCTTCTTTCGACTGTTCCGTTAAACGCCTTTTGAGAGTCATGCTGTTTAAATGGTGTTTTGATCGCTCGTTTGACAAGTTCAGCCTCTTTCAGTCTCTGCTTTTCCATCCATACTCCTAGTACACCTCTAAGCTGTGCTCGTCTCCATCTTTTACGGTGTGTTAACAAAGGCGTGTTCATGCTTTCATTTCTCATTACTTTCAAGTTCCAATTATAAAGGATTTTGCTTAAATCTGTCACAGTTCTCTTATTCAAAAATGCCAATACCAATTCATCGTGCGACTCAACAACATTCAAAGACATCCTCCACTTATTTAAATAAGCATCTCTTAAGTTTTGAGACTTATAACTTGCAAGTCTCAAAAATTGTGCATTTTGTTTGTGAAGAGCCTTCTTAGCAGCATTGAAAAAATTCTTTTTATCGTTCAATACTTGTAATTTTTCTCCTTCTTCTTCATAAGTTTTGAGTTTCATGTAGCTAGATAATAAATGCCTGTAAACAGTTTCCTTAGCAACCGGCACTGCTACCTCATTATTGTAAATTTTTTCATAAAACATTAACTTTTCATATTTTATATTGGATACCAACATCCTCCATTTATCAAAAGCAGTTCTGACCGATGAAACAGTGGATACAGCTTTTTTGTCAGCAGATATCATTAATTTCGTATCCATTTCATATTTTATTTTCAAGCAATTAAGCAATCTCTTTTTGATCAAATTTCTGTTTGCATTCACTGCAAACATTTCATCTTTGTCCAAACTCCTTATTCTTTTTAGTAAAATTTTGAAGTACCTGGTTTTAGTAGCTCCAGCAAATCTTTCTTCTAACTGTTTTAATGTCAGCTTCTTTTGCAAAAGCTCCAAACAATTTCTTTTAATCAAACCAAAATACACCATATCCGCCTGTCTTCCCAATCTTGCCTGAAAAATTAACTGCCTTAAAGTTTCCGTTTTCAATTTCATATCCTTTTTTTCATTTAAAGTTTCTAATAAACTATGTTTCTGCTTCAAGTTATTTGTATATTTTACTTTTAAATTATAATCAGTGAAGGTTTCTTGCTTATCTTTAGCTTCATTATTAATTTCTCTTTGTAGCCAAAGCTTCTCAAATGCTTTCTTTTTAACAACCTTATGCATGTGCATATCTGCTTCGTCCTTATGAAGCAGAATTTTCCTCCAGTTGCTATAAATACTCTCTTTGAAAAAGCGTTCTCTAATTAGTTCATTTCCAAAATAAACATAATGTTCTGTCAACTTCTTTTTTTCTTTCCATAGGTTAAAATATCTTTTTATAAAAGACTTCAATAAAAATTTTCTTTCTGTTTGCAAAAGTTCAAACTCTGTAATTCTAATTTTATTAATCATATCCATAAAAACATTTTTTTTAACCTCATCATCTGAATCTTGATTTATCAAATCACTTGTTTTGTAAATTTTAGATCGCCTATTCCACTTCCAAATAATAGAAGCTTTCATTGTATTATCCTTATCTAAAACCTTTTTAGATAATCTCATGTATATGTTTGTAGGTTCGTTTACAAATGTTCTGACTATTTCGATAAACATGTTTAAGTCTTCAGTGGTTTCAAAAAAATTTGAACTCTTTTTGGCAAACAAATGAATCAAAAATCGTATGTACTTGTCTTGATTCGAAAGATAAAGCTGGTATTCATAGTATCTAATGAAGTAACAATAATTTTCAAAGATTTTTAAAAACGTTTTTATTGTGTTCTTCTCTAATTCCAACTCATCCCCATTTGTATAATTGCCTGATAAAGAGTTTATAGCAGAATGTGTTTGTATGATTGAAGCATCCTGATTAATAAGTATGCTTTCAATATCCTCTTTTACTGGAGTTGTTAGTGGGCTAGGCAATATATCAAAGTTTTTAGAACTTATTTGCTCATCATCTGCTTTTTTGTTTTCAACCCCAAGTGATTCGTTTAACAAATATTCCGTACTAAATTTGTCTTCAATTGTAACACTATCAGTAAACAAAGCCGGATTCAATAAATATTCCGTATCATTTAATTCCATAGATTTATAAATAACAATCTTATTGCTTATATTTACAAATTGTTGTTCCCAGGATAAATAGGCTATATTGCATACAATGTATTCAATATTATTTTTCTCTTAAAGTAGTTGAAATATAAATCCTTTTTGTTAATTTTTTTTTAGAAGAAAAGATAATCAAACAGAAATAATTTACTTGTAAAATTTACCTAGGATCTGTAATGAATTTGGGTTTCTAAGGAGTTGTTCCTAACTTTTCAAAAACTATGTTAAATATGATAAACATTTGTTTTAGATTTTTAACATTTTGTTAGGCCACACGTGCAGCTACAAAATAACAAATAAAAGTTATTTTTTTTTTTCTCCTAAAATACCTTCAAAAACTTACTTTTTTATCTTAACACATTGCTTTTTTTTTTAATTTAAACACATATTTTGCTTTAAAGGCAAGAAATTGACAAAAAAATTACTTTCATATTTGTAAAAAAAAAAAATCTCAAATTTTCACTCAAAAGTAAAGCTGAATAAAACGCGTAAAATCGATTTCAATATAATTAGAAATAATTAAAAGCTGCCCAAATATAAACATGGCTAGTTTGCAGGAGTTTCTTAAAGAAGCTCTTCCTGAAAATGAAACATTTGAGGTGTTCCATTTGGTCAGTCCAACTAGAGAAATCAAAGGCTTCAAGTACAGAAAACATAACCAATCTGACTTTGTTGCAAAAGCTTCGCACTTCTTGGCAATAGCCCACAACAATAAAGTGTTTTTTGCAATTGATATCAATGTTTACTTTGAAGTGTTAAAAAACAAGATAGAAAGAACTATTTTTGTATCAAAGGCTGATACCAATGGATATTTGGATATAAAAACGGTTAAAATATCATCAATTGTTGAAATTTTTTTGAGGTTTATTTGCAAGATTTCTCCATTGTACTATTTGAAAAAAGTAATTCCACTATCCAGAAACTACAAGAGACTCAAGTTATCTAATGTCATTACAAAAAAAACTAAAACTAAAATTGGATTGCGTGAACTAAGCAGAAGAGCAGTCGCAGGAAAGCAAGGCTATTCGATTGTGGAAGAAACATACAAAAACATTCAAATCGATGGTGATTATGAACTCTTAACCAATATCAGCATGTTTACAAGGCCTGAGCCCCATTACTTGTTTACAGACTCAGGCAAAAATCCCAATAAACATTGTCTGCAAGGGGATAAATTATTAAAATGGTGGCTGCGTATTGTGGATAATCTTTTGATTGATGATTTACTGTTTAAACATAATTCATACTGCCAAGGTGTTGTAAGTATACCAGGAGAAGAATCCGCTTTTATTACCAGCAGGTACGTTAAATCCCTTGCGGGCAGTTGGTCTGTAGGCTTTCTATATGGAAATCCATCGGACTCTTTGTTCAAAATACCATTTTTTAACGACGATCCAAAAACAAGGTTTTTAAGAGATTTAATTGATGAGGACAAGTATGAGAAATACAGTATTGAAAAATTTTGGGTAGATATAGAAGTAAGACAAGAGTTTAGGGCAGGTGTGGTAGTGGGTGTTATTGGAATTAAAGGATTAAGCAATCAAAACGCATTATTCGCAAATTTAGCTGATGATTCATTTATCCAATGTATTTCAAAACAAGAATACAAAAGGTACAAAAGTTATGTTGTTGGGGAAGAATATGAATCAGAGGAAGGAGCTTGCGATAGTAGAGATAACTTATATCATCAATGGACGCTGAATAACAAAAAAAACTTTACAGTAATAGGAAAAAACACAAACTTGGCAAAAACAGTTCTGAAGGAAACTCAGAAAGTGAATACATTGACTATCCGTAAAAAGACACGGTAATTAAATCATGTTGTTAAATAACTAAATTTTATATATACAAGTATTTTTTAACATTTATAGAAAAAAAAGTTGTTGTTTACATTTGAAAAAAGGTTAAGGTAAAAAGTAAATTAAAAAAATTAATATTAACTTTAATTTTTTATGTAAACATAATTGTAATATCAAAAGTGTGTAGATGAAAACTAGATGAAAATAAGTTTGAATACTACAACACTTAATCTAACACATTAAACAACAATATTCGAACATTTTTAATACTTACATAACAATCTTGATTATGCGTATAATAAATCTATGTTATAATTAAAAAACATTTTCAATAATTATTTAAAATGTTGTTTATTTTACTAATTTTTAAGATACAGATAAAATATTATAGTAATTAAAAATAGCAGATTTTATTTTGTTAAAAAAAAATACAATAAATTTTATAGTTTTTTTTGCTAATTATAATTGTACGCATATTTTATAAAATTTTTTTTAAAGATATTTTTAATGTCGGCAATGAATATAATGCTTGCAGAAATGCTTTTTGGCGAATGTAAATACATTTTTAAAGCATAATATGCGCTGAAATAAAATTTGATTTAAAATTGTTATTTGCACATGTTGAACCCATATTATTCTTTGAAACAATTTTTTAATGCAGATACTAAGTTTTAAAGATATCAATACAAAACGTTTGGGGATTTTTGGGTCAATAAAGTAAAAAAAAACATCAATTTTGTTAATATTATTGAATAAAATTCCATAAAAGAATGACTGTTATCATAAACACCAGAGCAAACCATAATTATGAGCAGTTATATTAAACCCAGTAGAACACTTCAAGGTAACATATCAGTTGAACAAATAGTTTCTGATTTTAAAAAATCAGGAGAATTTGACAAGTTAAAAACAGCAATTTTGGAAACTAAATTACCACATACTACAAATACTAACGACACACTAGTAACATATGTTAAGGAATGCGTGAAACAAACAGTAATCAATGAGGTAATGAAAAACAATACATTAATATCAAATAGAAACAGAAATCAACCTTCTGTTATCACCAATATTGAAAGTGAAATAGCTAAAACATATGGTGAACATATACAACAGCTCCTGAAGGAAAACATTGCGGACAATGAAGAGATAAAAAATAAAATTAAAGAAAATCTTGCTCAGCTAGATAAATATTCAGCATTTATATAATACATCAAGTCTTTAACATTCTTGTTTTTGAATTTTTTCCCTACTCTATCGGAACTTCTATACATCAAACGATCACCTATAATATGGAATATGATACTGTGTTTACAATTTTCTGTGATTGGTAATTGTATTTCAAATACAGTTTTACTTTTGTTTAAAATCTTTATCGTATCCAATCCTAATTTATTGTTTTCTATTACAATAAAAGTTTTTTGAGAATCCCAGAGAACTATGCCTTCTTTTCCTATATTACCTGCATTCTCTGATTTTACTACTTTAATTTTACATCCATTGAAATCACATATAGCAAGCTTTGTTAAACAAACATTTAGATTAAGCTTGGAAAGAGATGTTTTATAATCAGCTGTTGGATCGATCTTAAGAACATCAACAATATATGGAACCCACATATCTTTAAACATTTTTTGAAACAGAATTTCGTAACTTATAGGAATCTTTTTGTACAGATCACTTTTTTCAGTTTTCAAATACTCGTACATACTTTTCTTTTCTAGTTTGGCTTTATCGTTTTTTGTTAAAACATAGTTAGCTTCTTTTATGTGTTTGTTACTTGACTTGATGAAATGATTTAAATGTAGCTTGGTTAATTTGTTGGTCATTCTATAATTATTTTGAACAAGCAAGTGCTTTAAAACACCATTTTTTGATACTTTTGAATCTATATTATACTTCTTTGTTGTTTGTTTATTTTTTTTTTTAGCTATAGGAGCAACTACCAAATGTGGATTTACTCTCTCTTCCAACTCTGATGGATTGAATTTTGATTTAGACAATAATTGTTCTTTGATGAAATTCGTTGTTTCGTTCATGATATTTATTTATATTTGACCACTGTATTTTTGGATTAGAAAAAATTTGTTACTAGCGGTGACTGGATATCATTTCTTTAGCATGACTTTGCTGAAATATTATAAATTGTCAATTTGATTCACTTACTTTTTTAATGCTACAAACTAAATCGAAGAGATGGTCAAAATTACCAAAGAAAACAAAAAACAAAAAAAAAAAATAAAGCACAAAAAAGTCACGTGTGCATTTTAAAGTTGTAGTCTGAATTGAAAAATACAGTTGAAGAATATGAATACTTCAGACGCCATTATCAAATCGTAAAGTAAATACGTATACATATATAATTAATTAAAGTCAAAAATCGGTAGCAAACAGCTGTGACTTTTGTTTTTGAACGCTTATAGGTCTTGATTGGCTATTTTCTGAATATCCTGCTTCAAAATTACCATTGCTCATATCTGATGGCCCAAGATTGGCTGCTGCGGTAGGTGAAAAAATGGAGCCGTATTTAGCCCCAACAACTTGATTATTTTCATCATGCAAGAGTGATTTCTGACTTGGACGGCTTCTTATTGAACCATCATTCCTGGCACGAAAAGATGTCTCACCTGGTTCGTCTCCTTCATTGCCATCTTCATCTATTAAAGAAACTTCTTTCAAATAGTTGCTCAACATAAGACTACATGCCTGTCCCCCAAGTAAAACAAAAATACCTGCAACCAAACCCATTATGAATGATTGCCAACTCAAATTCATGTGAAGCTCCAATAAAGGACTACTTTTTAGCCATTTCAAACTAACTGGTTCATCTACAATATAAATACACGAATTGAAATTACTTGTTTGACATCCTTGTTGTAAAACTCTAATTTTCTTTTCATCGCCCTGTTTGTTTTTTAATATTAAAAAGAAAGCTGGTGGATTGTTTGCCATTTCAATTTTTTTACAGTATACTGAGGTGTTATCCAAAAGAGTTGAAATTTCTGCTTCAGAATCCATACAATTCTTCATTAGGTCTGTAGAATTTGGGTTAATGACATGAAGCTTCATCAAATCAACAAAGTCAGTAGCATTAACATTAAACTGTTCATCTTTGAGCATTGCAGAGCTTGTAGGAACAATGAATGAGTAATTTTGATTTGATGTGATAAGATCCTTTAATTCAGGAATATCATCCAAATAAATCATAAAGTCCAATCCATTTCCTGTTGTCTCCATCAGATCAGTTAAACTTATTTGAATGTCAGGCGGATAAGTTAAAGTGTCTACAGGGTGGATGACACCCTGCTCAAATAGAATGTCCTGGCCTTTGTAAATACGTAAATCTTGTGTGTTGGATTTTAACATCAAAGAATCTTCATATTGTTTAATCCCGTTAATTTCTATGACTTCTCCTTCCAAGTTGTTGTATTTACCTGGGGTTTTTATATCTGTATAAACCAAACCTTCCCATATGTAGCTCTTCAAAAATTTATTCAAAATGTTGATATTTTTTTTTAAATATTCAAGATTAAGATCCAGAGCTTGCCAGGCATTATCATTTGGTAAGAAGACGGTATAACCTTCTGTATTCAAAGGTAGGTTCAACAAATTGAGATTCTGCAAAAAAATGAGCGACTGAGAAGAATGTATAAACTCGCTTCCAACAGATTGTATAATACTTCCTGGCAATTCTAATGGCTCATGGATAATATAAATGTATGAATTACCAACCATTATAGGTTCTCTAGCATTAAGAATTTTGTATGACTGGAGAGTATTGATGAAGTATTGATCATTTTCTGTTTTCAATATTTTTAGCTTTTGACAATGTTTTCCCATGTTCTTGTTGAACTCACAGAGCATAGAGCTATAGAGAATTGATTTGGTTTTTAGTCCTTCATCAGTTTGGAACATTTGTGATTTTTTGGGTTTCTGGAAATCCTCTTCAATATCAACTTTTTCCTCTATAAAATGATATATCAAGTTCTTTTTGCTGAAACCCTCATAGACAATTCCATTGGCGGTATTTGTATAGTCATCAACATAAAGAAACAGGGTTGTTTCTTTTTTACTCGTCAATAAGTAATTCAGATCTCTGAAATACATTTCTTGGAGGAAATCATATGCCTTCAATCCAATCAAGTATTTTTGGAGGGTAAAGTTAATTTGAGTTATATCATTTTCAAAAGAATCAAAAATATAAGAAAGTCCGTATCTTTCTCCCATTCCATAATCCATTTCCTCAAGATCTCTGTATGAAATGATATTAGGAGAGCTTGTTGATTCAAAATCATTCAAAGATATTGTAAAACCATTATTCTTGACTCTGTAGTTCAACGAATAAGTTGGTTTTCCGTTAAGTGTTTCAACCAATCCTTCAGCATCTAGACCTTGTCCTAAAAGACCATTAATAACAGTTCCATTTATAAAATGCTGCTGGTCCCACACAAGATCTGACTTGATTGAATCATCAAAATTGAATTGACTCAAAAACACCTCAGGATCTGTCCCAAAAATATAATTGATTTCTATAGGATTGTGTCCAAATAATTCTTCAATAGACTCGTCTTTGGTGATAATAAATGTATTGTTTATAAAGTTCCTCAACAAGTGGAAATCCGTTTCATAAAATTGTAACAGATTGCTCATGTATTTTAAGTTAATTTTTTTTTCAGAATAAGCATTTATAAGTTCTTTGCTGCTTAATTTCTTAAACGGTAAAAGCTGCGTAGTCTCATAAATCTGGCAATTTTGTTCTGATGGGCGCTCAATAAGTTTGTTTTTCAAACCTATAATTTCACCTTTCCTGTCTTTGATATCATTGCTAAAATCATCAAGCATATGCCCTTGTTGGTAAAAACTTACTTTTCCATTGAAAGTTTCAAAAACTAAGGGGTAGTAATCCCAGGAAATTAAAACTGAATCAATGCTAGATGAAACATTGCTTTTGAAATCTATAATTCTGTCAAAAACAATTGATTTATCAACATCAAAGTTTTCCAAAATACTTTCGTTCCACTCGGTGAAGTATTTGTCATTTGGAAGCAAAATGGTAAACTCAGTTGAATTAATCTCATTCAAATAGTTGATTTCATCTGCTTCTCGAAAAAAATTTAATATATTTTTGAACTTCTCAATGTTATCTGACAGAATATCTATGACTGTTGTGTATCTTGATCTTTGGGTATCTTTGTTTTTTTTGCTTGTAATTTCTAATTCTGGATTTATTCCATTGACAATAAAAAAGAACTTAATGTTAAGGACTATCAAAGTTGTCAAAAGTAGCTTGTACATTTTTAATTTGATGTTCACCAAGACTATATAAAAAGCTTGAAGACAATTTCAGGGTTATATAATAAGACAAACGCAATAATAATTAATTAGCCAAAAAAAAACAACAACAAGTACGCAATTTTAAACAAACTAGAATATAGATGTTTTTTGTTTGTTTATTTTTGGTATTTCTTCAATTTATTCATTATTTCTTAAATAGTTTCAAATGATGTTGCTAAAAAGAAGTCCTTAAAGGGGGTAAGATTTATCATTAATTTCTTACTGCCTTTTTTTTTTTTTCTTTGTTGTTTAAATGTTTTATATCCGAAAAAAACAGCTGTATACAGATAATCGAGTTTGTTTATATGAATAATATGCAGTTGAAGATAAGAAACTCTCTATCATTAATTATCATATACAACAGAATAAAAAAGTGTGAGCCGCCGTAGATTTTAATGTGATTTCAAGTAAAACAAGTTGCCACTTTACAACACTAACAAACTTGTTTTTATCAAAAATTTTTCTATCTGATGTAAATTGAATCTTTTGTTTTCTTGGAAGTTGCCTTTCTTTTTCTGCATATACATTTTTTTTAAAATCAAATTTTTGTTTTTTTTTTTTTTTTTTTTTTTTAAAAATTCAAATCTACTAATACGTTTTCTTATCTAACAAATTGTTTTTTTTATTCTTTTACGATCATTTAAGACTTGGAAAAAGCAGCTATTGGCAAATATAGATGTTTTTGTTTGCTAATGAAATAACCTGAATCTATACCCATACACATTATGGAAGCTAACGAAGAAGATACATACATATCAATACCTATTTCCATTGCTAGAAGAAATAGTAGGTTTACAAGAGACGATGACAGATCTTATGGCTCAATTATATCAAGTACAGAGCAAGCTCACAAGGCCATGAGATCAGACAATGTTCCTATTTCTAGTACGTCTTCTTTCAAAGGACCGAACTCAATAAAGAGATTTCAATCATCTTATCAAAGAGCAAATAGCTTTAAATCTATTGAAGTAAACATGGGAAGGGAAAGAAGTTATTTTAACACAGTTAATAGTCCCAATGACTCAAATGTTTCTGTTTACGATCAACTTATTGATTATGACACGATGGGTGCTAGTGTTAATGGTAGAAGGTTATCAATGGCTGTGAACGGCCCAGGCTCTATTTCCAAAAAGAACTCCATAGCAGATTTAAACCCTAACGATTTTCCATTGAGAGAATCGTTTTTGGAGTCATCAAACGAACCAAACAATACAAATCCACTTTTGAATCCATCTTATCAAGAAAATGAATTTGCAATCAGATCCCAATCACACAAGATCAATGATATCAATTCCATCATTATCCAAAAGTTGAAGCCTGAGAAGCTTGATAACAAAGTTGTGATAAAAATAGTAGGTCAATCAACACAACCCCAAACAGTTTTCAACAGTGTTAATGTTTTGATTGGAATAGGTCTGTTTGCACTACCTCTAGGGCTGAAGTATTCTGGTTGGATTTTAGGTATTCCTATGCTAGCTTTATTTGCACTAGGTACTTTGTTTACAGCTGATTTGCTTTCTAGATGTTTGGATACAGACCCTTCTCTAATATCTTATGGTGATCTTGGTTATGCTAGTTTTGGTCCTGTGGGAAGAGCATTGATTTCCTTATTATTTAGTTTGGATTTATTAGGTGCTGGTGTTTCATTATTTATTTTGTTTGGTGATTCTTTAAATGCTCTATTCCCATCTATATCCATAACACAATTTAAGTTAATAGGATTTTTACTGATCTGCCCATTGAGTTTTGTGCCACTGAGCATATTATCAAATGTCTCATTATTGGGAATTATATCCACTTTGGGTACAATACTTATTATAATACTATGTGGCCTTTGGAAAAGCACATCACCTGGATCTTTAATCCATCCAAACCCAACTGCTTGGTGGCCGGAAGACTTTAAAAGTTTTTGTCTTTCTATTGGATTACTGAGTGCTTGTTGGGGTGGCCATGCGATTTTTCCTAACTTGAAAAACGATATGAGACACCCAAAGTCATTCACCTCATGCCTAAAATACACTTACATGATTACAGCATCTGCAGATATAGGAACAGCTGTGTTTGGGTTTTTAATGTTTGGATCTAGTGTCGAAAATGAAATTACAAAGAATATCTTAAATACCAGTGGATATCCTAAATTCGTATACTATGCCATATCTGCTTTAATGTCAGTTATTCCTCTGGCCAAAACACCTTTAAACTGCCTTCCAATAGTGTCTCTTTTGGACATCATCACAGGAGTAAAAATTAATGGTGGGCAAGAATTTGAAGAAGATTATGATGATGAACTGGCTATAGAAAGCGAATATGAAGATTTGACACCTAAAAACTCTCAAATATCAACCGTAAGAAAAGAGCACAAATCTTTAAAATCTGCAATAATTTCCTGCTTTAATAAGGTTTTTGTAAATGCTTTATTTTTAGTAACTTCAATGGTTTATCCTGAGTTCGACAAAATTTTAGCATTGCTGGGAGCTGGATTGTGCTTCATTATATGTTTCATTCTACCGTGCTTGTTTTACATGATCATGTGCAAAAACACCATTAAAAAATGGGAGTATTACCTGTGTTGTGGAATAATATTTGTTTCAATTATTTTGTCTGTGCTGGGTGTTGGTGCAGCTATCTCCTAAGTATGTTTACTATTCTGTTTAGCGTATTGAATGACTACATACAATTATAAAAAAAAGTTCGTTTTCGGATTTAAAACATTTAGATTATTTATGTGAAACATTTCTTTTTTTTTTTTTTTTTTTCAAAGGCATATGAAAATTACCTATTTCGAGTATGCTTCAAAATCAATGGTATAGCACATTTTTTTTTTTTTTTTAAAACTTTATAAATTTGCTTAATTATAACAAATACAAAGAAGAAGAATATATAGATATATAAACCGTACAACCAATACACCCATTAAAAATGAGTCCAAAAAGTATACACGATATTATTGTATCCAAAGAAACTAGCCAAAATGCTACATCTCTTTTGAATTTGCTGGCATCTGAAGGGCTAGAAAATACCAACAAAGATGCTATCAAAAATCTTATAGATGATTTGTTAACCACACAAAAGGATATATTTGAAAACAAATCACCAATTGACTCCTTAATTGTTGATGGTTTAGATGTCAACCAAATTTTTGAACAATATAATATAATCTTACAAGTTTTAAGTCCCAAATTGTTAAACGATATTAAAGAATTAAGCTCAGTACTTGAAGCTAATGATGAAGATAGCGAAGAAGAATACGAAAGTGAAGAAGAATCAGAATTAAGATCAGAACAACCAGAAAATGAAAATGAAGATGAAAGTGATGAAGAAGCACATATTGATGAACACATTAATGATCCTTCCGAAGAGGTTTCTGAAAATGATGAAGAAGAATTTTATTCTGCTAATGATAGCGTCAACTCTGAAGCTGAAGAGGAAGAAGTAAAAGCTGAAAATGACAATGAAAGTGTTTCTGGAGATGAAGAAAAAGACAAGTTTTTTGATGCTCAATCATTCTTAAAACAACTTGATGATGCTGAAGAAAGGGGCATTGATTTATTGGATAATGAAAATGAATCCGACTCTGAAGACATTGACTACTTTGGTGATATACCTTCCGAAGAAGATGAAGAAGCTGACTATTATAATGACTTTTTTGACAAACCAGAAGAAAAGCCTAAATCTAAAAAAGAGAAGCCTAGCAAAAAGAAATTATTATCTGATGATTTATCAGATAATGAAATTGATAAAATGATGAATAATGTTAGAAAAGATTTGTTCTCTGATGAAGAAAGCGAATATTCTGATGAAGATGAAGAACAGGTTTCAGGTGCTACAGAAGGTAATCAAACTAAAATATTGTCATCTCATGAACGTCAGCAACTTGAAATACAAAGACAAATTCAACAATTGGAAGAAAAAGCTGTTGAGGATAAACACTGGGGAATGAAAGGTGAGTCCAATGCCAAAAATAGACCAAAAGATGCATTGGTTGAAGAAGAAGTTGAACTAGAGTTTGAATCCAATGCTAAAAGTGTTCCTGTAATAACATCTGAAATTGTTGAATCCATAGAAGAAATAATCAAGAAAAGAATTAAAGAAATGCAATTTGACGATTTGGAAAAACGTATAATCAATACTAACATGAAGCCGAGAAGAACAAGAGAAGAAGTTTCACAAGTCAAGTCTAAGGTTTCACTTGCAGATCAATATAAAGAAGCTGATGACGAAGCTGCTGTAGATAGAGATTTGGATGAATTTGAGGAATCTGAAGAATTAAAAGAAAAACACAAAGAAATTGACACTTTGTTTGATGATGTGATGTATACCTTGAATGCATTATCATCTGCTCATTTCACTCCAAAACCAGTAAAGAGTGGTTTAGAAGTCAAACTGGAAACATCCGCTATAACTATGGAAGACCAACAACCATTAATACAAAGTGCTGAGTCTAGTCTGGCACCTCAAGAAATTTACAAAAACTCTGGAAGTAACAAGCTGAGGGAGGATGATGTAGTTTTGAAAAACGGATTAACTGTGAATAAGAATGAATTGACAAAAGAAGAAAGACAAAGAATGAGAAGATCAGTAAAGAGAAAGAGATCTAAATTGATGAAGCAAAAAGATGAATCTAATACACATAAAAAGAGCAAGGTTGAAGAGTCCATTGATGTTTTGAAAAATAATAGCAAGCATATTACTGTTGTAGGTAAAGACGGTAAATCTACAGATAGTAAAGGTAAAGCCAAAAAGCAGAATACAGACGAAAACACTAAGTTCATTGGTAGCTACAAACTGTAATATCTCTGTTAAATTACCTTTCTTTTTTTTTATATATATAACCAATAAATTTATCCAAACAATATACTACATTTAAAAATGTGTTTTTATTATTATTTATTAAACAGTTTGTAAAAAAAAATAGTGAATTAATCCATATATGTATATGTTTTTTTTTTGAATCAGTAAAATTAGCTATATATAAACTATTGGATTACTTTCTATGTCTATGATTTCCGTTTACCAAACTTTTAGTTGCTTTGGAGACACTTTGATAACAAGAATGTTCCAACAAAGCAATATCCCAGTTGACAACATCATCTATATTACAACTGTCAATTTCCATTCCTTCACCAACTAATTTTTGGAAACCTTCATCATCAAATTTATTATTGTCAGCTATGTTCATTATGAATTTTGAATACTTCTCCCCATTTATAACACTGTAGTTAGCAATAGTTTCTTTGGTGTCATACATACCATGACATTCATCATATCTATTACTCAAAAACTCTAAGAACTTGGCAACTGCTAAGGAAGTTTTTTCTGGAGTATGTAGCATAAAACTGTGAAGCTGCTTATTGAAAATCTTGGCTCTTTGAATGGTGGCATTTTTGGTTTTAAAGAAAACAAAATCTAAAGCCTTTAAAAGAAGTTCAGAAGTGGTGGATGTGTTGATTTTAACTCTGTAAGATGACAAAAACTCAGTTGTTATCTTATCATTTATGTTGGTTGCGTATGGAGTATTAGAAAATGGTGTTGGGGTACTTGTTTCCAAGTTGGGGTCAACAGACAGAATAGGTAAGATTTTGTAAAGTTCATTAATAAAGAATGATAAATCCATTTGGAACTTAAGACCTAGATGATTAGTAACCAAGGTAAATGCAGTAACAATACACAACAGTATTAGTCTACCATTCAAAGTTGTTCCGGATGTTTCATTATCGGCAAACTGATCATCATCATTTATGTCTATAATAATTTCCTTTAAGATGTCCAAGAAATCACCCAATAAGTCAAAGTTAGCCATATGACCAAATTTGGCCAAACCTTCTAAAACAACACCTACCAAGTTGTTGACAGATTCTTTGTTTTTCAAAATAGTCAAATATAGCTGTAATGTTAGCTTCAATATTTCGGATTGGTTTTTTTCTCTTTCTTCTTGAGAGACGGCTTGCTCAGCCTGTGCCATATCCTTTTCAATGTCCTTAAGTTCTTTTCTTATCTTTCTTTGTTTCTTTGATAGATGAACTCTGTCTTTCTTTTTAATCTTTACTGTGTCATCATCTTTATTTTCTGGAGGAACATAGTCTTCCAAAATATCCATCTTCAAAAGAACTAATAAAGTATATTCATAACATCTATAATTTCTCAACTTTAACATTTTGTTTAGATTTCTTAAAATGAACAATGTGTATTGACCTTCATAGTCTTCGTAAACAATTGTTTCCATTTCTTTCAGTAACTTGAAGTAGAAAGGATCAGATTGTGCTTTAGCTTGACTGGATACACCTATTAATCTTCTTACAGCAAGTTTAAATAGATCTAAGTTACCGTTGAAATGTTTAAAGTTTTTAATAAGTTCACATACTAGCAAACCACCTATGTTGTATAAAACCGGGTTAATTTCTTGACCTTGCTTAGCTGGCTTGTTTAGGTATTCAACAGTATCAATGAAAGACATATAGTTGGCAACTAAATTGTCTTCAAAAGCTCTCAATTTCTTAACTTCTTTGGTTTGTTTTTCTAACTTTTCTTTAGCAGTTAAAGCTCTAATTTTGTATCCTGGAATTATACTTTTAAACAAAGGAATTAAAGCTAAACTGGAGAATTTACATGTATTTAAATTCTTGGATTTGGTCATTCTTACTAATCTCGTTAATTGAGCTAAAGAGTCTTCAGGCATTTCCATAACAGAAGTGACTAAAATAGCAATTTCTTCTTTCAATTTTATAATACTTTCAGCTGTATCAACTGGCTCAACTTCTTCTTCAACAATCTCTTCTTTTTCTTCAGGCTCAGAAGCACTTTCTTCAGATTCAGATTCTTTTATTTCAGGCTTCTTAACTAACTTTTGCTGTTTTGGAGCTCTTTTTTGTACAACAACTTTACCGTTGACCTTGATTGGTAGTCCAACTGTTTCATTAGCATCAGTCTCATGGTCATAATTTAGCTTTCTTGGGCCAAATTCTGTCTCTTCTTCCTCATCTGCTTTTCTTTTTCTCTTTTTGTTGCTTCTGGCTAAAGCATTTTCCTCACGAACGTGATCATTTGCAATAGATATATCTTGATCTAAAATGTTGTCTAGATTTTTATCATCAAAGGCATTGATATTGAATAAAGAACCCTCATTTTGTTCATTTAATTTAGCTGTTCTTTTTTGTATATGTTGTTCTTTTTTTGACAACTTTTTGTGTTTATTAATTGTGCTCATTTTTCTAGGAAATTAACTTAACAACTAACAAAGTTTTTAGTTCTATATAAAAAGCTTTTTTCTTAGAGGGTTTTATCTTGGATTTTGAAAACTTTTCAAGTATCATTTTAACAAATACTCTTGAACATACTTAGCGAAATGCTTAATACTTTGTAAGAAAAAAAATGTATATATATTTAAAAGTATTAAATATTTCCTATTCAGGAAATCATTGCGTGAAATGATCCTTTTTTTTTTTTCTTTTTCTGTAATCTGTTTAGCTAGGAGAAAAAGCAATTCAGTCACGTGAGTAAATTAAAAAACTACAATTTTTAAAGCTTAGCATTAAAGAGTAATTTCTGAAATAACAAAATAAACAAGTTGTGAATTTTAAACAGTTTTCTTGACTTTTTTGACCATTACAGACATGTTCATTGGTTGCTTGAATATAATCCCTGGTTCCAGACCAGTTTCTTCAGGCGAATAATCTATAGGAATGTGGAACTGTCTAATTTCAGTATAATTATGATAATTACCATAGTATTCCTTTAGATTGTGCTCAACAAAAACTTCAACAATGTATTGCTCAACATCAAATATAGTGGCAAAATGTTTTTCACCCAAAGGTAAAAGTGAAGAACCAAGTCTGGGCAAGAAAGACACAAAACAGGTTGGCTCAATGGTCTTACCATCTGGATAGCTGTGGTGAGGCTTGAAGCCTACACATCCATCAATAGCATTTTCTGTTATGACCACTTCAGAATCAACGTCTTTTGTTATCCATATTATTTCATAGTCATCAAATGTTTCTTTTTTAATATCAGCTTGTTTAGTCAAAGCCTTGTAAAGGTTTGAATCTTTTTTTGCATACAAGTACATGTAAGATTCATTTAAATGACCAGCAAATCCAGAATCACCAGCAAAGTTTTCCAAATCTTTAATTCTGTTACCTTCCAGGGTATTGAATTTAGCGTGGTTCTTTGCATAACCGTCATTTATTTTGTTCATAATGGCGGTTTGATTTTCTTCTGTTAATTGTAATAAATCGGCAGCTTTAACAACAACCACAAAGTGGGTTTTGGTGGAAAAGGCTGGTTGAGTCATAGTTTTTATGTAGCTTTAAGTTATTATCAATTTGGTGGTTGAACAAAATAGCTTTTTATTATACCATATTGCTAATTAAGTTAAGTTATAAATAATCTTGTATGAAACAATTTTCAAATTACGTGTTTAAATATTTACAACCGGAGTTAAAAAGTATGTGTATTTTTTGTTCAGTTTTCAAAATAAAATTCCGGCGGAAAAACAGTTGATTTGCGCAATATGAGGATAAGCAACTTTTAAAAAGAGCAGCTCTTTATATACGGTTTATAATATCTGAAATAATTAAATTTTTCATTTGTTGTTCAAAGCTTCCACTAGCTCCTAGTTTTTGTTCTTTTTCTATAAATTCCCCATAACTAACAAAAAATCTGCTTAGTTGCTTGATATCAGCTTTAGTGATCGATCCATTATTATAAAATCCTTCTTTAATGTAATTAGCTAAATCAAGATCTTTAGTAACCAAGATAGAGACTATGAAGGCACGAATAAAATCAAATGAATTTTCAGTTTTCAGGTTAGCAGAGATATTTTTGTTTGATAATTCGATAATGTAATCTTTTGATTCCTCTGAGGTATCTACAGCCGAAGCAGCCAACATTTCAAGTTGATGAATTTTTGATAATTCAACGTGATTCATTTCTTTATAATTCAGCTGGTTAAAATACTGTTTAATGTCTATTAAAGATGCTGATGCATTGTTGCTAATTAAAGCATGGCAGTATCTAAAAGTCTTTTCAAACTTATTACCAAATTTTTTGTTTACTGATGAGAAACTGATAGGATCATTCAGATAAAAAATTCTTTCTAAATAAGCTTCAATTTCAGAGTTATTTATCATTTGAGTCAAGGAATATTTTTCAAAAATTTGAACTACATCAGCATAGCAGTCAATGGTTTTGCTTATTTCAAGCTTGGTATTCAAATTCAGATATTTGTATAAAACCTGTTCTTCATCTTCGCTTACACCTTGAGCTAAAGTTTCTCCTTCAGTTAATTTAAAAAATGGCCCGTTATTCTTGACAGATTTTAAGTATTTTAAAAACAACTCAGAATCCAAAGAATCTGCTTCATTTATTACTTGGAATCTAGTCATTAAAAATTGTTGATAAGAAGTCAATGTATCAGTGTTTATGCTATTAACATCGAATAATTGTGTACCGCTAAAGTTTGTTTTTAATAGCTTTTCCAAAACCAATTCTAATAATTTGGTGGAATTGGAATCAATAATTTTGTTTAGCAAACTATGGATGTTCACTTCTGCAAATTGACTTAATAAGGTTTCTTGTGATAAATTAATAAACAAATAAACAGCTTGTGTTAAATGTCTTACTAGCTCTTCATTTTCTGTGGATTCAGATGACTCCATAATCTTGTTTAAAGTAAACATCATTAGCTTGTTATTCTTTTCTAGGATATCGATGTTTAATTTTTTTAGATCTCCCAAGTATTCTAAAGGAGTCATTCTTCTACCAGGATTACGTTTAAGTATGTTTGATAATGTGGTTTCCGATATGTATTCACTATAATCTAGATTTTCCTCAGAATTAATGATTTCTCTCATCAAAAAGTCTGAAATACCAAATTCAAATAAAGCTGATTTTTCTAAAACATAAGTTTGCAATTCCAATACCTCCTTCCTATCAAGCTTGTTTAGCTCAGGTGACAAAAAATTGTGGTAGCATTCTGTCAAAGTATCTGTGTTTTCAATTTCTAGCTTATCAATATTTTTTGTATGTTTCTGAATCGTTGGATGACCAAGAATTTGAAATTTGGCTTCTTTAAAACTTAGATATCTTTTACAAGAGAAATTCCATATCTTACCTTGCAACTTTACTGGCCTGTTTCCAATATAATTAAACATGATTTGAAAAAGATTGTTATTTGGTTTTGTAAGTTGTTTTATTTCAAATGAATAATCGTTTATTCAATATTTATATTTTAAATTGTTCACGTTGATATTTAACACCGATAACGGAATGTTCAGATTACCAAGTATAAATCAATTTGTCATGCAAAAAAAAGTGGTTAAGTCCGATAATTGTTTTTTATTTCACAAAAATTTTGAACTAAACGTGTAAAAGTAAAATCTAATCACGTGATAAAGTGTATAATTGGAAATTATGAATCTTTATATTTGATCAGCTTTTATTAATGATTAGTGGAACAATGTAGAAGTTTTGTTTCTATTGCATGTTTTATGAAATTGTGTAAAGAGTCAATAAATTAAAGTAAGCAATGGTTTATAATATACATATATTTGTTAAGTTACTTTTATTCCAAAGACTATAAATTGCACTATTTACAGAAACTTTAGCTTTGATAATTTAAAAGAACTCTAGTGTTGATATAATAAGTTTTTTTTTTTTTTAAAAAAAAAAGAAATAATTAATATTATGTTACATATAAAATTAAGGGATATATAAGTAAAAAAAAATAGTGTTTGAAAACACATAGATAATGGATGATATAAAATACTGCATGGATTTCTTATATGATCATCTTATTGAGCTAACAATAAAGCACATACGGCCAATATTATAGAGTTATAAGCTCCTATTAAACTTTTATTTGCTCCATCAGTGTAAATATGAACACCAGTTGTTGATAAGCTTTGATTAAATACCGGAGTGCTTATAGTAGTGATCAAAGAAGCTTGATACCCTTTGGAAACAATACTGGATTCTGAAGAAATTTGACGAGCACTAGAAACAACTCCAGTAGTGGCAGCTAAAGTTTGTAAAGATGAGTTCTTACTAACATTTTTAGTGTATGGTGGAGTAGTTAATGTGGAATTTCCATATAAAGACCCAGAAGAAGGAGTCTTTGCAATTTCAGTGAATTTTGATGAAGATTCAACAACCTCTGTAGATGTACTAGCCAAATTAGTTGAAACAACAAGTGAAAGGCTTTTAGTGGCTTTAGAAATAGATGGATTTAATACAGTTGCAACAGAATTACTTGCATTATTTGATACAATACTGCCAACGATTGATAAGTTGTGTGTAGAAGTACTTATTAGTGTGGCTGGTATAACTTGTGTAGTAATAGTTGTTACATTTAATGTTTGCACGTTAGTTACACCGGTCGTTAAAGTAATGTTATAAAAGACAGTATCAGTGCTTTTTGCTGTTATGGTAACA
>ERZ794949.83-NODE-83-length-36344-cov-18.830444_pt1 | contig 36344 bp, 35 predicted proteins | sample MGYA00511363_ERZ794949 | MGnify/ENA primary metagenome ERZ794949 (study PRJEB30137, sample SAMN04331402) | food metagenome | isolation source: T1 must sample point D1 replicate B | place: Australia: South Australia ...
GATGCAACTTATCAAAACGCACTAAGAATTTTTGGATTGGATGAATAATGGAAAAGATCAAAGAAGTAATCGTGGTAGAAGGCCGCGATGATACCAAAAGAATTAAAATGGCGGTCGACTGTGACACTATCGAAACCAGGGGATCAGCAATTGACGAAAAGACACTTGCGCTGATTAAGAAACTAGACAAGCAACGTGGAGTAATTGTCTTCACTGACCCAGATTTTTCTGGTGAACGCATCAGAAAGATTATTACTCAAGAGGTACCAAATGCTAAACACGCGTTTGTCGACCGTAAAAAATCGGTACCAACCAAGAGTGATGGTTCACTAGGTGTTGAACACGCCAGCGTCGAAACCATTAGAGATGCGCTTAAAAACGTCTATACTGCAGACACTAATCACGAGAATGAAATTTCAGTTGCTGATTTAAATGCTGCTAGGGTCATTAATGATTCAGAAGCTAAAATCAGACGTACGCAACTATGTAATGAATTAAAGATTGGATATGTTAATGGTAAACAACTATTGAAACGACTATCCATGTTTGGAATTACTAAAGAACAATTTAACGAAGCACTAAGTAATATTAAGGAGTAAACAATGCCAAATAATCCAGAAATTGCTAGCCCAGCTAGAACACAAGCAATCTTAAATCGTTTCCATCTATCAGCTAAGAAGAGTTTAGGTCAAAACTTCTTAACTGATTTAAACGTTTTAACTAAGATTGTCGATGCTGCGCATTTAACAGATACTGATAATGTAATCGAAATTGGACCAGGTATCGGTGGGTTAACCGAATTCCTAGCGCGTAGTTCAAAACGTGTTTTAGCGTTTGAAATTGACCAAAATTTACTGCCTGTATTGGATGAGACACTAAGTCCTTATGATAATGTCGAAGTGATTAACCAAGACATCCTACAAGCTAATTTACCCGCTATTATCGAAGAAAAATTCAACAATGAACGTCCAATTAAGGTTGTTGCCAACTTACCTTACTACATCACAACTCCAATCATTTTGGATTTATTGAAGGGAAATGCTGAATTCGACAACATTACCGTTATGATGCAAAAAGAAGTTGCTCAACGCCTAGAAGCCAAACCAGGTAGCAAGGATTACGGTTCACTATCAGTGATTATTCAATACCTAAATGATGTGAAACTAGCGTTTGAAGTATCAAGAAAATCATTTATCCCAGCACCAAATGTTGATTCAGCAATCGTAACTTTGGAAAGAAAAGAAACCATAGAAAATGAAGTATTCGATGAAAAGGCATTTGCTAGTTTTGTAAGGGGATGCTTTGCCCACCGTCGAAAGACTCTATGGAATAACCTCCAAGGATTGTTCGGCAAGGACGCCGAAACTAAGGAAAAGGTCCAAAGTGTCTTAGATGAATTCGACATTCAACCAAGCATTCGTCCTGAAAAATTAACCGTTGATCAATACGTTGATTTAACAAATAAATTCCATTCTATAAAATTGGTATAATATTATTTGATTATTAAAAAACACTGTGATATAATTTTGATTTTTAATATTTTCCGTGGTATAATGAACCTACTAGAGAGGTGAATATTATGCCAACCAGTTTGACTGACATTAAGAGCCACTTGGACACTCGCCTAGGCGAAAAAGTTGTTGTAACTGTTCAAGTAGGAAGAAACAAAACATTAGAACGACATGGGATGCTAGCCGAAACATTCCCTGCAGTGTTTGTTGTTGAGTTAGAAGAAGATGAAAATCTTAAGAGAGTATCTTATAGCTACACTGATATTCTAACTAAGAACATTGAAATGGATTTTACCGACGAAGTAAGTGAAGAATCTTAAAACTAAGAGCTAATAATGTTTATTAGCTCTTTTTATTTTGCACTTTTGACAAAATCCGAAAGTTTCACTGACTTTTCATTTTAACTTTAGTATAATGTTATTAAATAATTTAGTTAAATTGGGGGTGTGATACTTGAGAACCGTAGAGAAAGCATGCGCCAAACTTAACCTAGGCTTGGATACACCGTATCGTCATAAAGACGGAAAAATTGAGTGGAATATGATAATGACTTCGATTGAATTATCTGATTACGTCGAAATTGTTACCGAAAAAGGAAACGGGATTTCTGTTCACTGTAATCGTGTGTTTTTACCACAAGATCATCGCAACTTAGCATATCAAGCAGCATTTCTACTTAAAAAGAAATTTGGAATCCAACAAAAAGTGGATATCCATATCAGAAAGAATATTCCTGTTGCTGCTGGAATGGGTGGTGGATCATCTGATGCAGCAGCTGTTATTCGGGGCCTTAATCGTCTCTGGAATCTACATATGACCGACCAAGAAATGGCAACATTCGGATTGCAACTTGATTCAGATGTTCCCTACTGTGTATATAGCCAAACCGCCATGGTTACTGGTAAAGGTGATAACATTGAGTTAATGCCAAAATTGCCAAAAATGTATTTTGTAATTGTAAAACCAAAGGTTAGCGTTTCAACACCCGAAATCTTAAACAAGATTGATTACGATAAATTAGAACATGTGAATGTTAACGAATTGGCAGAAGCGGTTGAAACGCAAGACTATGATCAAATCGTTTCTCACATGGGAAATGTGCTGGAACCATTGTCTTCAAAGCATCATAGTGAGATTAAAAAAATTAAAGAAAAATTCGAGAAATACGGTGCGGACAGTGCCCAAATGAGTGGAACTGGACCGACTGTTTTTGGAATTTGTAGGACAGAAAGCCAAGCAAAGCACATTTTTAATAGCATTCGTGGTTTTTGTTCTGAAGTATATATTGTAAGACCTGTCTAGAAAATATCCGTTTAGTTGAAACCCTAAACGGATATTTTTTTATTATTTTGTTTAAAAAGTATCTTAAATCCGAACATTATGATAAAATTTAGATGTAGTTTTTACTTAATGAGGTGAAAGAATGAAAGCAAAGCGTAGTGCGCGTCTAGTAGATATGACTCGCTACTTAATGGAGAATCCTAATACGGTAGTACCATTGACTTTTTTTGCAAATCGTTACGATTCTGCTAAGTCATCTATTAGTGAAGACCTAACCATTTTACGAAAAACATTTATGGAAACAGGAACTGGTGTATTAGAAACCATTCCCGGTGCCGCTGGTGGAAGTATGTTTATGCCCGGCATTCAAAAACAAGAAGCTAGTCAATTTATTGACGAAGTTCAATCAGCATTGGCTGACAATTCAAGAGTTTTACCTGGTGGATACGTATATATGAACGACCTACTTAATCGTCCATCAATTTTGAGACAAATTGGTCGAATTATCGCAACATTATACAGTGACAAGAAGATTGACGCTGTATTAACTGTTGCCACCAAGGGTATTCCGGTTGCACAAAGTGTTGCAACCCTATTAAACGTTCCGTTCGTAATTGCTAGACATGATTCTAGAATTACCGATGGTTCAACTATTAGTGTGAACTATATTTCTGGTTCTCAAAAGAGAATCGAAAAGATGGTTCTATCAAAACGTAGTTTACCTGCTAATTCCAACGTCTTAATCGTAGATGATTTCCTACGTGGTGGGGGATCAGCCGATGGACTATGTAGTTTAATCAAAGAATTCGATAGTGAAGTTGCCGGAATTGCATTCGTTGCCGAACGTGACTACGAAGGCCAACGTAAGATTGGCGAAGATGATTACACTTCATTATTCAAGATTGATACTAATAACGGTGATATTAAAGTTGATCTAGGTAACTTTACCTACGATAACTTCAGTGACATCACCAAGGAGGAAGAATAATGACGACTAGAAATACAATTATTTTAGCTGCCGGTAAAGGTACGCGAATGAAGTCAAAACTATACAAAGTTTTGCATCAAGTTTGTGGTCGTACAATGGTTGATTGTGTATTAACACAAGTTGAAAAAATTCATATGGATAACATTGTTACTGTTGTTGGTTTTGGTGCGGAAGACGTTAAAACTCAACTAGGTGATAGAAGCCAATATGCATTACAAGAAAAACAACTAGGAACTGGGGATGCGGTTAAAAAAACTGCTGACATTCTAGAAGATGTTGATGGATCAACAATGGTTGTTAGTGGAGACACTCCATTATTTACAGCTGAAACTTTTGATCACTTGTTTACTCAACATGAAGAAAGTGGTGCGGTTGCAACCGTATTAACTTCAAAAGCACCTAACCCATTTGGTTATGGTCGTGTTGTTAGAGATGACAAGGGTAACGTTAACAAGATAGTTGAACAAAAAGATGCCTCAGTTGCAGAACAAAACATCGATGAAATTAACACTGGTGTTTACGTTTTCGACAACCATGAATTATTCGAAGCCCTAAAGAAGGTTAAAAACGATAACGCGCAAGGAGAATACTACCTACCAGACGTTATTGGTATCTTCAAAGAAGAAGGTAAGAACATTGGTGCTTACCAAATGAAGGACTTTGATGAATCAATGGGTGTAAACGATCGGATTGCACTTTCAAAGGCTAACCAAGTGATGCAACAACGCATTAACGAATACCACATGTCAAACGGTGTTACTATGCCAAATCCAAATGACACGTACATTGATTTTGGCGTTGAAATTGGTCAAGACACAATCGTAGAACCCGGTGTTCACATTAGTGGTCATACCAAGATTGGTAACGACTGTAAGATTGGTGCTAATTCAGAAATTAGAGACTGCATTATTCATGATAACGTTACCGTGACATCATCATTACTTGAAGAATCAGAAATGATGGAAGGCTCAAATATTGGACCATACTCACATCTTCGTCCAGAAGCTAAGATCGGTGAAAATGTTCACCTTGGAAACTTCGTTGAAGTTAAGAAGGCCCAAATTGATGAAGGTACTAAGGTAGGTCACTTAACTTACGTTGGTAATGCTCATCTAGGCAAGAACATCAACGTTGGTTGTGGTGTTATCTTTGCTAACTACGATGGTAAGAACAAGCACAACACCGAAGTTGGGGATAACTCGTTTATCGGAAGTAATGCTAACTTGATTGCGCCATTACACATTGATGACCACACATTTATTGCTGCTGGTTCAACTATTACTGATGACGTAAAACAATATGATATGGCGATTGCAAGACAACGTCAAACCAACAAACCAGGATATTTCAAAAAGCTTCCATATGCTGATTAAGAGATAATCCAATGATATTTTATTTATTATTTGTATAATTTTTGAATGAAAAATTATTAATTATAGTGTAAAATTAAATTTGAATTATGAATATAGTTACGAATTATAGAATTTATTGTTAGGTGGAGGACTTATGGCTGAAAGATATTCTGATCCTAAATTGAAGATTTTCGCTTTAAACTCTAACATCCCTTTGGCAGAAAAAATTGCTGATCGTGTTGGTGTTGATTTAGGTGAAACATCCGTTGACAGATTTAGTGATGGTGAAATTAGAATTAACATTGAAGAAAGTATCCGTGGGGATAACTGTTATATCATTCAATCTACATCAGCTCCCGTTAATGATAATTTAATGGAATTAATGATTATGATTGATGCTCTTAGACGTGCAAGTGCTAAGACAATTAATGTGGTAATCCCATATTATGGTTACGCTAGACAAGACCGTAAGGCTCGTTCTAGAGAACCAATTACTGCAAAGCTAGTTGCTAACATGCTAGAAACTGCTGGAATTGACCGTGTAGTTGCATTGGACTTACATGCTGCTCAAATCCAAGGTTTCTTCGATGTTCCAGTTGATCACATGATGGGTGCACCATTATTAGCTGATCACTTTATTAACCACGGCTGGGACTCAAACGCAGTCGTAGTTTCACCTGACCATGGTGGTGTAGTTCGTGCCCGTGCATTGGCCGAATTCCTAAAGGCGCCAATTGCCATTATCGACAAGCGTCGTCCTAAGGCAAACGTTGCTGAAATCATGAACATTATTGGTGATGTTAAAGGTAAGTCATGTTTGATGGTTGATGACATGATTGATACTGCTGGTACTATCACTTTAGGTGCTCAAGCATTGATGGATGCTGGTGCAAAAGAAGTATACGCATGTTGTACACATCCTGTATTATCAGGTCCTGCAATTGATCGTATCCAACAATCACCAATCAAGAAGCTAGTTGTTACTGATACAATTCGCTTACCAAAAGAAAAGCAAATTGATAAGATTGAACAAATTTCAGTTGCTCCATTAATTGGGGACGCAATTAAGCGTATTAACGAAGATCGTGCCGTTAGTCCATTATTCAGCAACCGTTTTAGAAGTAACGCAGAATAATGAATAAACCAAAAAGATTAGGATTGCTAATAGCGTTAGTTGGAATCGTCGTTGCTTTAATAGCAATGGTGTTTAAAATTAGTGCTATTACGATTAGTAACTACCTATTCTTGATAGGGTTACTATTCACAGTCATTGGCTTGATTGGAGTATTATCCAAGGGACATCTTTTCACTGGATGGCGCATTTTTCACCGCAAGGGTGATGATGAACGTTTTGAAAACGAAAAGATTCCTGCCAATAAAATTGGTGGCATTAAGAATGCAAAAATTGTGGTACGTCCATTTGCACAGTTAACGTTGATAATTGGAATTATCTGGATTGCATTTGCAATCATTATCACACTATAAAAAAGAACTCACTTCAATGAAGTGAGTTCTTTTTGTTTATGATTGATTACTTTAAAGCAAAGTTTCTAATGGCATATGCAACACCGTTTTCTTTGTTTGTCTTAGTAATCTTGTTAGCAACTTTCTTTAAGTCGTCAGCAGCATTACCCATAGCAACACCAGTGCCGGCGTAGGTAACCATGCTAATGTCGTTACCTTGATCACCGATTGCCATTACGTTTTCAGCGGTGAAACCTAAACGAGTAGCCAGCTTACTTAAAGCAGCACCTTTTGAAGCCTTTTGGTTAACGAATTCTATAAATACTGGTTCACTTCTAACCATTGTTAGGTGGTCTAAGAAGCTTTCTGGAATGTTTGAAATAGCCTTATCAATGATATTTGGATCAGCGATTAGCATTGCCTTAACAATTTCAGTTTCATCAGTGATTTCTTGTGGTTCACGAACACGAATTGGCATTCTTACAAGGTAACTTTCAGCCACACTGTAAGGGCTTATGTCACGGTTAGTGGTGTAGATGTAGTCGGTAGTTTCGATTTGGAAGTTAGTGTTTAACTTGTGACTTAGTTTTTCTAGTCCAACGAAGTCGTTGTAATCTAAATCAAATTTTTCGATGATGTTAGCATCTGCATCTTGCACTTGCGCACCGTTGAAAGTAATAGCGTATTCGTTGTTACCAGAAATGTTTAGTTTCTTTAGGTATGGCTTAACACCAGTCAAAGGACGACCAGTACATAGAACTACTTTGATGCCATTGTTTCTTGCTTCAGTAACAGCATCGATTGTTTCTTGAGCTAAAATGTTTTCTTCGTTTAAAAGGGTACCATCGATATCAATGGCGATTAATTTGATTTCACTCATGGAGAAATCCTCCTTACTTAATTAATTCATCGTTTTTAATGTGTTTTTGAAACTCTTGATAAACTGGTTCGAATAAATCGATGTCACTATCTTTAGATAACATTTCCTTAGGGAAGAAGAAGCGTTCGTCACCTAAGTGCTTACCTGTAACGGCACTAACTAATTGAGAAATCTTGGATAGTTCAATCATTGTACCATCGTTTCTTCTAAGTTCAATTTGTGTAGCATGATGTTTTTTGTTTGGATCATAGGCATCATATGGTAAATCAAAACTGTTGTTAACGGCGGTGTAGTAAGTGGTTTCAAATCCAGCTTCTTGAATCCATTTTTGCATGGTTGGAATCAATGATTCAGTTTCATTATTGTATTCTACAGATTTAAGTGGCTTTCTGTTAATAAAACGATCAGCTAAATCAGATAGAATCTTGTCATCTGAATCAATCCAGTTAATAAAGTAGGTGTTTAGGACACCATCATCTAGTTTCAAATAGTCATCGATAGTAAAGTCATTCTTAAAGAATGGCATTAATAGATGTGGAGTTAGACGGTCGTTTTTATCCAATTGACTGGCCAGTTCCTTGGCTCTTTGAAGTAGGTGACTTAGGATAACTTCCATTGAACGAGATACTGGATGGAAGTATACTTGCATGTACATTTGTAAACGAGAGATGATGTAGTCTTCAACGGCATGCATCCCATTAATTTCAAAACAGATGCCACCTTCGTAAGGCCTCATCACACGCAAGATTCTGGTTAAATCAAAGTTACCGTAGTTGGCACCGGTGTTGTAGGCATCCCTTAGTAGGTAATCCATTCTATCGGCGTCACATTGACTAGAAATCATTTGGACCACTTGTTTGTTTGGATAAGTGTGGTCGATTACGCTAGCGACTTCTTTTGGGAAACTAGGACTAATCTTGCTTAATACCTGGTTAACCTCGGTCTTTTCAGAAGTGATGATTTCTTGCGTGATTGCTTCGTGGTTGGTACCAAAGATGTGTTCAAAGGTATGTGAGTAGGCACCGTGTCCGATGTCATGAAGCAATGCCGCACATAGTGCAACTAATCTTTGAGAATCGTCCCAAAGACCATCACCGGCAACCTTACTAGGATAGTTTCTAAGGAAACCATCACAGATGCGGCGGGTAATTTCGTACACGCCTAAACTGTGGGTAAATCTTGAATGTTCTGCACCATGGAATGTGTATGAAGCAGGACCTAATTGTTTGATTCGTCTTAATCGTTGGAATTCTTTAGTATTAATCAAGTCTAAGATGACTTGATGTTGTACGTAAATGTAGTTAAGAACCGGATCTCGAAAAACCTTTTCTCGAGGTAGTAGTTTTTCTTGGTATTCCAAATTCTTACCTCCTTACTATTTATATATAAGTTATTTATGCTTATTATAACAAAGTTTTAAATGAAATAATTAATTTTCCGACCATTAATTAATGCATTTATGGACATGTCCGTATATAATATTAGTTTGTGATATATGAAATGAGGGAAGGTGAGTCAGTGTGATGGATAAAAATGAAAATGCTCAAAAGGTTGTTGTGAACTTAAAGACAACTATTTTCCAAGATGCAGAGCGCGAAGACTTTATATTTGAAGAAGTGGGTAGCCTGGTTCAAATGAATAACGGCCTATACCTTCGCTTCACTGAACATCAAGATAATCAAGCGGTAGCAAACGTTACTTTGAAAATTACCGATGAACATGTTCAATTAACTCGCCAAACCAATGGTGGACATCACTCTAGAATGATTTTTGATGAAAACAAAGATCACGACACAATTTACCAAACTGAGTATGGTCCAATAAAAATTTTGGTCAAAACAAAAGAGTTAAACTACGATTATAATGAAGATATAATGAATGGTAAGCTTGGGATTGACTATGAATTACATTCTGGCGGAATGATTGTAGGAGAATACAATCTTACATTGCAATTTTCTGCTTAAAAAGGTATGATATTAATAGTATTTTGAAAGGACGTGCACCGATTTGAAATTACAAGCCTTAGAAGGTAAAGACAAAAAAGAATTATCAATGGTCGAAGTTGCTCACGCAATTCTTTCTGAACGTGGGGAAGTAATGGCCTTTGCTGATATCGCCAACGAAATCCAAAAATACTTGGGTGATTCTGATGAAGAAATTCGTAAACGATTGGTACAGTTCTACACAGATATGAACGTTGATGGTAGTTTTATTTCTTTAGGTGATAATCTTTGGGGACTAAGAACTTGGTATCCATATGATTCAATCGATGAAGCTACAGTTCATCCTGAAGACGAAGATATCGATCGTCCTAGAAAGAAAAAGCGTCGTAAGGTTAACGCATTCTTAGCTGATGCTTCTGACGATGATGACGTTATCGATTATGATGATGATGATCCAGAAGACCAAGACGACGAATTTGAAGATGCCGATGAAGGTGTCGACGAAACCGACAAGTATCACAAAGATTTAGATGAAATTGACGAAGAGAACGATGTTGACGACGATAACATCCCTGATGGTATCGAAGGCGAATTGTCAGAATTACACGATGATGACGATGACATCGACGACGATTCTAAAGATTAATTTTTCTTAGAAATAATAATTATATTTCTTGACTATAAACCTAGAACAATGTAATATTATTTTTGGGCTCCTTACAAAAGAATTTGTAAGGACAATTGATCGATTATAGTAATCAATGACTCCCTATTCTCAATGAATAGGGAGTTTTTAATTTTTACCCTAATAGATTTTATGAGGAGTTTTTTCACATGACTAAATATGTTTTTGTTACTGGTGGGGTTGTTTCTTCACTAGGAAAAGGAATTGTTTCTGCATCACTAGGACGTTTATTAAAAAACCGTGGAATCAACATTACTATTCAAAAGTTTGATCCATACGTTAACGTCGACCCAGGTACTATGAGCCCATACCAACACGGTGAAGTGTTTGTTACTAATGATGGTACTGAAACTGACCTTGATTTAGGTCACTATGAACGTTTTATTGATAATGACTTAAATAAATACTCAAATGTAACTACTGGTAAAATTTATTCAGAAGTATTGAGAAAAGAACGCCGCGGTGACTACTTAGGTGCAACTGTTCAAGTTATTCCTCATATCACTGGTATGATTAAAGAAAAAATCATGCGTGCAGCTAAGGTATCAAACGCTGATATCGTAATTACTGAAATTGGTGGTACAGTTGGTGATATCGAATCACTACCATTCCTAGAAGCTATTCGTCAAATGAAGAGCGAAGTAGGGGATGAAAATGTATTCTACATCCACACCACTTTAATTCCTTACTTACGTGCTGCTGGCGAAATGAAGACTAAGCCAACACAACACTCAGTTAAAGAACTACGTGGTTTAGGTATTCAACCAAACCTATTAGTTGTTAGAACTGAACAAGACGTTACTGATGCAATGAAGAGAAAGATTGCTCTATTCTGTGACGTTAAGCCAGAAGCCGTTGTTGAATCAAAAGATGCTCCAACACTTTACACTGTTCCATTGATGCTAGAAGCTCAAGGTATGGATCAACAAGTTGTTGACCACTTTGGTATGGATGCTCCTAAGGCTGACATGACTGAATGGAAGGCACTAGAACAAAAAGTACAAAACTTAAAGAATGTTGTTAACATTACTTTAGTTGGTAAATACGTAAAACTAAAGGATGCTTACATTTCAATTACTGAATCATTACGTCATGCTGGTTACCCAGTTGATGCAAAGATTAACCTAAAGATGTTAAATTCAGAACTAGTTACTGAAGATAACGTTGAAGAATTACTTGGTGATGCTGACGGTATTATCGTTCCTGGTGGTTTCGGTGACCGTGGTATCGAAGGTATGATTACTGCAGTTAAGTACGCTCGTGAAAACGACGTTCCTTACCTAGGTGTATGTTTAGGTATGCAAATTGCAAGTATCGAATTTGCTCGTGATGTATTAGGTTACAAAGATGCTAACACTACTGAAATTGACCCAGAAACTCCACACAAGATTATTGACTTAATGGCTGACCAAGCTGATATCGATGGTATGGGTGGTACTCAACGTCTAGGTGCTTACCCATGTAAGCTAAAACCTGGTACTGTAACTGCTGCAGCTTACGGTAACAAGGCTGAAATTTCAGAACGTCACAGACACCGTTACGAATACAACAACGAATACAGAGAAGAAATGGAAGCTCACGGTCTAGTTATTGCCGGTACTTCTCCAGATGATCACTTGGTAGAAGTTGTTGAAATTCCTACTAACAAGTTCTTTGTTGCTGCTCAATACCACCCAGAATTCCTATCACGTCCAACTAGACCTGAAGGATTATTCAAGGCATTCGTTGCAGCTGCACACGAACAACATGAAGAAAACAACAAATAATATGTTTTACAGAAAAGGCCAGGAAATTTTCCGGCCTTTTTTTGTTGTTTTTATTAAATGTATGTTTAATTTAGCTTAAACTATTGTATTTTTAATATTTATTATTTAATATTGTTATTGTTCACTATTATTTAGTGAAACTGTAAGTGAGGAATTTAAACAATGAATAAAATGATAATAAAGGGCGGCCATCGTTTATCTGGTAACGTGACCATTGGTGGAGCTAAAAATAGCACTGTTGCATTAATTCCAGCAGCTATTCTAGCCGACACACCAGTGCAATTTGACATGGTGCCAAACATCTTAGATGTACACAATCTAATGGTGATTTTGGAATCAATGAATGTCTCATCAGATTTTGCCGATGGAATATTAAACGTCGACCCAACAACAATAAATGAAAGTGCCTTACCAAGTAAGGCAATTAAAAGTTTAAGAGCATCATACTACTTCATGGGAGCACTATTAGGACGCTTTGGTCGTGCTAAGATTACTTTCCCTGGTGGAGATAACATCGGTCCTAGACCAATTGACCAACACATCAAGGCTTTTGAAGCAATGGGGGCAAAGGTTGAAAATGATGGTGATGAAATTATCATCACAACCGACGAAGATGGTTTACACGGAGCACAAATCTTTTTAGATGTTGTGTCAGTGGGGGCCACTATCAATGCTATTTTAGCTGCCGTTAAAGCAAAGGGTTCAACTGTCATCAGAAATGCTGCCAAGGAACCAGAAATTATTGATGTTGTTACATTCTTGAATAACATGGGTGCCAAGGTTAGGGGAGCCGGTACAGATGTGATCAGAATTGAAGGTGTTGAATCACTTCGTGCCAAAAATACTCACATCATTATCCCTGACCGTATCGAAGCAGGTACATATCTATCCATGGCTGCTGCATATGGTGACGGTGTGAAGATTCAAAACGTGATTCCAGAACATTTGGAATCATTCATTGCCAAGTTACAAGAAATGGGTATTGATTTACAAATTAATGAAGATAGTATCTATGTTCCAAAGACTGAAGAACTTAAGAACATCGAAATTAAGACAATGCCATATCCAGGATTTGCCACTGATTTACAACAACCAATTACGCCACTACTACTAATGGCTGCTGGTGACAGTACAATCATTGACACTATTTATCCAAAGAGAATCAAGCACATCTCCGAACTAAAGAAGATGGGTGCCAAGATTAGATACGATGAAGGTAACGGTACCATCATCGTAAGTCATACTGACGCACTTGTTGGTTCAAAGATTGAAGCAGGGGAAATTCGTGCCGGAGCATCTGAAATGATTGCTGGTTTAATGGCACAAGGAACCACTGTGATTGATAACGCAGACAACATTTTACGAGGCTATGACAATATCATTGATAAGCTAACTAATCTAAATGCTGTCGTTGAATTAGTTAACGACGAAAGTTAATTTTCGTGTTGAATTAACTTCTATTTAGTGTTACTATAATCAAGTCGACTAAACGATAATCTCTGAATCAACATATGATACAGGGCAAAGGAGCGATTTATAATGAAACAAGGAATTCATCCAGAATACCGCCAAGTGGTATTCCAAGATACAAGTACTGGTTTTAAATTCATGGCTGGTTCAACTATGAACTCAGCTGAAACTATCACTATGGATGATGGTAATGAATACCCATTAGTACGTCTTGAAATTTCTTCAGATTCTCATCCATTCTACACTGGCCGTGAAAAGTTCACTCAAGCCGATGGTGCTGTGGATCGTTTCAACAAGAAATACGGTTTCAAGTAAAGATAAAAAAAGAGACATATCCGTTTCGGATATGTCTTTTTTTTTACATATTTAACACATAGTCAATCCATTTTGGCATCGCTTCGTTAATTTGCTCAAAAGTTAAATCAAAGTTACCGGTATACCAAGGATCTGCGATTTCTTTACCTTGCAGTCCATCGATAACATCTAAGCAAAGATGAATCTTGTGGGCTTGGTCCTTAGGTGCCCAGTGAAGCAGGTTGTTCATGTTTTCGTAATCCATTCCAATGATTAAATCATATTTCTGGAAGTCAGATGATTCGATTTGTCTTGAATGTTGACCGTCATAGCTAATTTGCTTTTGGTCTAACAGTTTACGAACTTCTGGGTGTGGCGGATTTCCGATTTCTTCGGTACTTGTCGCAGCTGAATCAACTGCGATTTCATTTTCCAGTCCACGCTCTTTTACAATCTTTCTAAAAATGGCCTGAGCCATTGCAGAACGACAAACGTTTCCATGGCACACAAATAAGACTTTTTTCAAAGTAGTCACGTCCCCATTAATTATTATCCATTAAACATATTAACAGTGTTTTGACAATTAGTTAATAGTTTTTACAAGACCTCATTAAAAACAAAGGATTGTCTCATAATGGATTGGCAAAAACGGTTTTAAAATAATTTGTCGTTTCATGTTATAATATGTGTAACACTTATCGAACTGATGAAATGGAGATTTATTAGATATGAAAATGTCACTTACAGAAGTTGCTCGTGCAGTTTCTGCGCAAAATGATATTAGCGAATATGAAGATATTGATATTACTAGTGTTGCTTTTGATAGCAGGGAACTAACAGACGGGGCACTATTTGTGCCACTTGTTAGTCAAAACGATGGTCACGACTACATTCAAAGTGCAATTGATAATGGTGCCGTAGCAACATTCTGGCAAAAAGACCACGAAAATGCTCCAACAGATTTTCCAATTATCGTTGTAGATAATACATTAGAAGCACTACAAAGATTAAGCCAATACTACTTGGCTAAGATTAATCCTAAGGTTGTCGCAATTACTGGAAGTAATGGAAAGACTACTACCAAGGACATGGTGGCTTCAGTATTATCCACTCAATTCAACGTCACTAAGACTCATGCCAACTTCAACAACGAAATTGGAGTTCCAATGACCATTTTAGATATGGAACCAAACACCGAAGTATTGGTTGTTGAAATGGGCATGGATCGTCCAGGGCAACTAGACTTTTTGAGTCACTTAGTTGAACCAGACGTTGCAGCCATAACAATGATTGGTGAAGCCCACATTGAATTCTTTGGTACTCGTGACAAGATTGCTGATGCCAAGATGGAAATTGTCAACGGACTAAAGGAAGATGGTATTTTCGTTTATAACGGTGACGAACCACTATTAGAAAGTCGTAGTGAATCACTACCATTCAAACGTACTTTTGGTTTGACTGAAGATGATGATTTTTATGCTTACGACATTGCTGGAACAGAAGTACAAACCACATTCAAGGTTAATAAGTACTCAGATGTTGAATTCAAGATTCCAATGATTGGTGAATACAATGTTAACAACGCATTGGTTGCCATCACAATCGGTGACTTATACAGAATCAGAGAAGAAAACATTCAAAAGGCATTGTTGAATGTCAATTTGACTAATAACCGTACTGAATGGATTGAAGGAAGTAAACATGAAATGATCCTTTCAGATGTTTATAATTCAAACCCTACTGCTGTTAAAGAAGTAGTGAACGCATTTACTCAAGAAAAGATTGATGGCCGTAAAATTGCCGTTTTAGGTGACATGTTGGAATTAGGTGATCAATCAATTCAACTACACGAATCATTAGCCGAGGTATTAGATCCAAAAGAAGTGCAAAGCGTGTACTTAATTGGTCCTGATATGAAGTACTTGTACGACAAGTTAAGCTCAGTTTATCCATCAGAAAATCTTTTCTACTTTAAGGCAGATCAATTGGATGATTTGTACGACCAATTAAATGCTGAAATTTATGAAGGTGACCAAGTACTATTGAAAGCTAGTCACGGAATTCATTTAGAAAAACTATTAGATAAACTAACAAATTAATATAGGTAATTCATTTGCTAATTTGACCCAAAAGGGTTATATTAGTCTAGTTACATTTTTTAGAACACGGAATTTTTATAATCAAGTTATTAGCGCATTAACGGGAACGGACTCTTCCTTAGCTAATGACGGTATTATATTGAATGTTTCGTTTAGGAGGAAACATATTTGAAGTTTAGAGAGTTAGGTCTTTCAGAAGATCTATTAAAAGCGATTGAAGACAAGGGTTTTAAGGAAGCCACTCCAATCCAAGCAGAAACAATTCCTTTATCCCTACAAGGTAAGGATGTTTTAGGACAGGCACAAACAGGTACAGGTAAGACAGCTGCTTTTGCTCTTCCTATTATTGAACACGTTGATTTAGACAATCCAAACGTGCAAGCATTAGTTATTTCACCAACTCGTGAACTAGCTATTCAAACTCAAGGCGAAATTAGTCGTTTTGGAAAAGAAAAGGGTGTTAAAGCTGTATCAGTTTTTGGTGGTTCTGACATCAGAAGACAAATCCAAAGCTTAAAGCGTAAACCACAAGTTGTTGTGGGTACTCCTGGACGTTTATTGGATCATATCAACAGACGTACATTAAAATTAGACCATGTTAAGACATTGGTTCTAGATGAAGCCGATGACATGTTGGACATGGGATTCCTAGATGATATTGAAAGCATCGTAAAACAAGTTCCAGAAGAAAGACAAACATTGTTATTTTCTGCAACTATGCCACCACAAATCAAACGTGTTGGTGTTCAATTCATGAAGGACCCTCAACAAGTTACAATTAAGGCTAAAGAATTAACTACTGATTTAGTTGATCAATACTACATCAGAGTAAAACAATTTGAAAAGTTTGATATCATGACTAGATTCTTTGATATCCAAGCACCTAAGGTAACTATCGTATTCTGTCGTACTAAGCGTCGCGTTGATGAAGTCTCTAAGGGACTTCTACTACGCGGATACCGCGCTGCCGGAATTCATGGTGACTTAACTCAAAACCGTCGTTCACAAATCATGAAGGACTTCAAGCATGACAAGGTTGACGTTTTAGTTGCAACCGACGTTGCTGCTAGAGGTATTGATATCTCAAGTGTTACTCACGTATACAACTACGATATCCCTCAAGATTCAGAAAGTTACGTTCACAGAATTGGTCGTACCGGTCGTGCCGGACGTCATGGTGTTTCAATGACTTTTGTTGAACCAAACGAAACTAGTTACTTAAGAGACATTGAAAAGCTAACTAAGGTTAGAATGTTACCTCTTAAGCCACCTTCAGCTGATGAAGCATTGAAGGGTCAACTAGAAGTAGCCACTAAGGAAATTGGTTCATTAATAGAAAAGACTAAGATGGAACCATTCTCAGAAGCTTCTGATGAATTATTAGAAAAATACGATGCTAAGGAATTAGTATCAGTGCTATTAAGCAAGATGACTAGAAACCAAGTTAAGGTTCATATCACTGCTGAAAAGCCACTTCCTAACAAGAACAAGCGCGGTCATGGTGGTGGATACCACCGTGGCGGTGGTAACCGTCGTGGTGGCTTCAAGCGTGGTGGTAACAGAAATGGTGGCGGAAACCGTCGTCGTTACAATGGTAATGGCGGAGGCAACCACCGTGATGATCATAAGAAGGGTAACCGTTCATCAAACCACAAACGCCCAAACAAGTCATTCACAATTAAAAACAAAGATTAATAACAAAAAATGCTGTTGATATGAAAATTTGTCAATAGCTTTTTTTTACATAAAGAACTACAATTAAAAGGAAATACCCATTATTAATTGGAGGAAAGATTAATATGGTAGTAGGAACTCATAGAAATGCTCAAATACTAATTAGTAAGAGTGCTTTATATCATAATATTAGTAACGAAAAAAAACGTTTGAAAAATAACGAATACTTATTCATGGTCGTAAAGGCCAATGGATACGGCCACGGTGCGGTCGCAGTAGCACATGAAGCGAAGAAGGCAGGCGCCGATGGCTTTTGTGTTGCCATTTTAGATGAAGCCTTACAATTAAGGGATGCTGGTTTTGACGAACCAATCCTAGTTCTAGGTATCACCGACGTAGAACATGCATCATTAATGGCAGAAAGAAACATTTCAGCCACCGTCTCATCCATTGATTGGTTGAGAACAGCCGATGAACAACTAGCTCAAAAGAATCTACCAAAGCTAAATGTTCATATTGGTTTGGATACTGGAATGGGTAGAATTGGTTTTCAAGACAAAGATTCACTTAAAGAAGCAGTTGATTTCTTGGATCAATCGAATAACTTGAACTTTGAAGGAATCTTTACACATTTCTCAACCGCTGATACACATAACGTAAAGTATTTTGATTTGCAAGTTGAACGATTTAATGATTTAATTTCAGTTATAGATACATTACCAAAATATGTACATGTGTCTAATTCAGCTACTAGCTTGTGGCATAGTGAATTTAACTGCAACATGATCAGATTTGGTGTTGCTGGTTATGGTTTGAATCCATCTGGTGGGGAACTAGACTTACCATACGAATTAAAACCAGCACTTAGTTTAACAACAGAAGTTGTCTACTGTAAGAAAATCGATGCAGGTCGTTCAGTTGGATATGGCGCGACATACACATCCAAGGAACCTGAATGGATTGCCACAGTTCCAGTTGGTTATGCCGATGGAATCGTACGTGCATTACAAGGCTTCTCACTATTGGTGAACGGCAAGTTCTGCCCAATTGTTGGTCGTGTATGCATGGATCAATTAATGATTAAACTAGACGAACCAGTGAAACCAGGCACAAAAGTTACAATTGTGGGTCAAGACGGTAAAGAAAAGATTACTTTACAAGACATTGCGTCATATTGTGATACAATTCATTATGAAGTGGCTTGCTTACTCACTGATAGACTACCACGCATTGTGGTAGAATAACCCGTTTTAAGAGGATTAATCAATGCAATCTAAGAATCGATATGTTTATTCACTTTTAAGTACAGCTACATCAAGTAAGGAAGCAAAAATATCACATCCTAGAATGAATGTTTCCATTGATACACATACTAGGATTGTGGTTAATCCATGTATTAACGATTATTTGATAGTCCAGAATTTAATTGCTGGGTACACTGAGATGACCGATATCAATCGTGCTATTTCAAAGGAATTCACTTTTTGTGAATCTTCAGGTGTACATCACATTACGTTTTAGAATTCAGATGAATTCATTATAGATAGGGGATGTTAGAATGGCTAACGTTGAAATTAAACGTGGCGACGTTTTTTATGCTGACCTATCACCAGTTGTTGGTTCCGAACAGGGTGGAATGAGACCGGTATTAATCATCCAAAATAATATCGGGAATCACTACAGTCCTACCGTGATTGTAGCCGCAATTACTGCTAGAATTTCAAAGCCAAAGATGCCTACTCACGTAGCTATTAGTGCTGATAAGACCCGAATCGAAAAAGATTCAGTTATCCTATTAGAACAAATTAGAACAATTGATAAACAACGATTACATGATCGAGTAGATCACTTAAGTGATAAGTTTATGAAACGAGTGGACGAGTCATTGAAATTAAGTATTGGTGTACAGTAAAACATACATAAAAAAAGGATGCGAATTAAATTCGCATCCTTTTTTGTTTCGATAATGTTATTTCTCGTCCGCTAAATTTTCAATCTCTGCAATCTTAAAACCTTTACGTTCTAATGCAGCAGTGATTCGTTTTAACAATTTCTTATCTACCTCTTCGGGAAGGGTGAACATAACTCTATGTACCAATTCACCTTCTTGACCGTCTAAACTAATAACACTGGCAATTGCAGTGTACTTAGTGATGATTCTAGACATTGATTCTAGATCACCGCGGTTACCAGGAGCTAAAACTGTAAGAACATAGCTGCCAACGTTTACGTTCCATGATTGTGAAAGCATGTCCAATAAACGAGTGTGGGTCAAGATACCGTAGAAACGATTATTATCATCCAATACAGCGATATAAGGTAAATCCTTAATCGAAAAGAAAATGTGGAAGAAGGCTGAATTAACATTGATGAACTTAGTGGCATTCTTTAATAATGTGGTAACAGGTTGAGACATATCACCACCGTTAGCTTTGTGACGGTAGATATGCATCTTATAGATGTTACCTCTAAAGATTGTACCAGTTTCGTCTAAGATAGGAATACATCTGTAACCAGACTCTTCCAACGTTTCAAGAGCTTGTTCTAATGAAACGTTTTCTGAAACGGTAACTAAACTGCCTTTAGGTTTAACCAATGACTTCAATAGCATAACATAACCTCCTTTTTAATTATTAGAATTTTTCTCATAATCTAATTTTAACATAAATTGATGAATTTGTGGCGATAAATCAACAATTGCCCAAAATAAAAAGCCGGGGAGCAAAGTGCGCCTCGACTTAATATCTAATCAAGTTGATCGATTATTTTAAAGCTTCCATACCTTTTTCGGCAGTTTCCTTTAAGGTCTTACCTGAAGCTTCCATCTTAGCTTTTTCTTCATCACTTAGAGGAACTTCGATAACTTGCTTAATACCTGATGCGTTAACAACAGCTGGAGTACCGATGTAGATATCGCTTAAACCATATTCACCGTTAACTGGAGCACCAACAGGTAGTACAGAGTTTTCGTCACGTAAGATAGCACGTGAAATTCTCATTAGAGCAGTAGCAACACCGTAGAAAGTAGCACCTTTCTTGTTGATGATTGTGTATGCCTTGTTTCTAGTTTCATCTTCTAATTGTAGTAAGTCATCTTTGCTTACGCCAGCATCTTTAGCTACGTCTAATAGAGGACGTGAACCAACAGTTGCTTCGTCAATAGCAGCAAATTCTGAGTCACCATGTTCACCCATGATGTATGCGTTAATGTCAGCAGGGTTAACACCTAACTTCTTAGCAACAGCAACTTGGAAACGAGTAGTGTCCAATGAAGTACCTGAACCTACAACCTTTTCCTTTGGCCAACCTGAAAGTTTTTGAACACCGTAAGTTAAGATGTCAACTGGGTTAGCAGCAACTAAGAAAATACCATTAAATCCTGACTTAACAACTTCAGGAACGATTGATGAAAGAATCTTTAGGTTCTTTCCAACTAGATCTAGTCTAGTTTCACCTGGTTTTTGAGGTGCACCTGCAGTGATAACAACTAAGTCAGCATCTGCACAGTCACTGTAATCACCAGCGTAAATGTTCTTAGGAGCAGTAAATACTTGAGCATCTTCTAAGTCAAGTGCGTCTCCTTCGATACGATCTCTAATAATATCAACGATGACGAATTCTTCGCCTAGTCCTTGTTGCATCATAGCAAATGCGTATGAAGAACCAACGGCACCGTCACCAACTAAAACAACTTTTTGATGTTTTAAAGCCACAATAATCATCCCTTCAAAAACATATTTAAATCTACATCTGAATTATATCATTAATTTGGAAATTAGTAATTACAAAGCGCTAAAAAAACGAATAGTTTTCTATATTTCTATAAGCGACGGGATAAATATCGGATTGCATACTATGATATAATTTACATATTAATTGAGCGAAAAAGGAGCGGATTTTTTATGAAGATGATTGTGGGATTAGGAAACGTTGGACCACAATATAAGGAAACCAGACACAACACTGGTTTTATGGTAGTAGACGAGTTTGCCGATAAGCATGGCGTGGAGCTATCAACACAAAAGATGGAAGCAAAGATTGGATCAACTAACATTAATGGTGAAAAGGTTATGTTAGTCGAACCACTAACATTTATGAACGAATCAGGTCGTTCAGTTGGACCTTTAATGAAGTTCTTTAAGTTAGATTTAAGCGATTTAATAGTAATATATGATGATATGGATTTACCAATCGGCAAAATCAGATTGAGAAATCATGGATCAGCCGGTGGTCACAATGGAATTAAGAGTTTAATTGCTCATTTAGGCACCGACAAGTTTAACCGTATCAAGGTGGGAACAGATCATCCAACCAAGGAAAGCGTCGTTAACTATGTATTAGGTCACTTTACAGACGACCAAAAACCAGGATTAAACCAAGCAATTGACAACAGTGTTTCAGCGCTAGAAGAATTTATCGATGGGGAAGAATTCAACAAGCTAGAAAACAAGTACAACTAATATTTAGAGGGGATAACTATTTTGGAATTAAGTCAATTTTTCACACAACTGCCACAATACGATGAGATTGTTAATGATTTAGCACCAAAACATCGTCAGTTAGTGACTGGTTTATCAGGTTCTGCGAAGACAATGATGATTGCCGCTCTGTTCAAGTCAACAAAGAAAAACTTCTTGATTGTGACTGATACTTTATCCAGATGTGATGATATTGTTGAAGATTTACAAAATGTTGTCTCCGAAGATGATGTATTAGAATTTCCAGTCGAAGAAGTCTTAGCCGCAGAAGTTGCCACCAGTTCACCTGAATACAAGGCCACTCGTGTTCAAGCTTTATCAAAGCTATTAAGCGATGAACCTAAGATTATCGTAACGTCTGTTTCCGGTACTAAACGTATTTTGCCGGAACCTGGCGATTTTTCAGATGCTAATCTAACCATCTCAATCGACGATGAAGTTAATCTAGATGAATTAAGAAACAAACTATTTCAAATGGGCTACACACCAGAAAAGATGGTGGCAGCACCAGGAGAATTCTCACTTCGTGGATCAATTATCGATATTTATCCATTGAACTCAGAATACCCAGTTCGAATTGATTTATTCGATACCGATGTCGATTCATTGAGATATTTTGACGTATCTAATCAAAGAAGTTTGGAAAATATTGAAACCATATCGGTGCTACCAGCGACTGATATGGTATTAAACGAAACACAAAGACAACAAGCAGTTGCTAATTTAACGCAACTACGTGATAAACGTTTGGCAAAACTGGATAACGACGAACTAAAGCAGCGGCTAAGCGATGCTATTCAAACCATGATTGATGATGCCAATGAAGGAATCATTGATCCAGATTGGATAATGTATGCTAAGTCAATGTATGAAAATGAAACGACCATCTTCGATTATTTGGATGATGATGGGGTCGTCTTATTCGATGACTACAGTCGTATCTTAGAAAACAGCCAACAACTAGTCGAAGAAGAACAATCATGGGCTAACGACAAGTTTGACCATGGTGAAATAGCATCCACTGATTTGTTTAGCGTGGACTTTAGAGAACACTTCCACAAAATTAATCAGGCAGAAATTTTAATGTCATTGTTCCAAAAGGGAATTGGAAACCTTAAGTTAACCCAATTAAATGATATTAAGGTTCGCCCAATGCAAAAGTTCTTCGGTCAAATGCCACTATTGAAGACTGAAATTGATAGATGGCACAAACAAGATGACACCGTTGTGATCTTGGTGAAGGACAAAGCCAGAATGCAAAAGGTATCGCAAACATTGACTGACTTTGAAATCGAATCCGTTCAAACCACCAGTGACAACATCTTGGAACATCAGGTCCAAGTGGTCAGTGAACGCTTGAAGAATGGATTTGAATTACCAATCAAACAATTGGCGGTAATTACCGAATCAGAAATGTTTACGACTGTTCACAAGAAACGACCACGTCGTCAAACATTTTCTAACGCGGAACGAATTAAGAGTTATGCTGATTTGAAACCGGGCGACTATGTCGTTCATGCTAACCACGGGATTGGTAAGTATGAAGGGATGAAGACAATGGAAGTCGATGGTAAGCACCAAGACTATATGACCATTGCTTACCAAAAGAACGCCAAGTTATTCATTCCGGTGACTCAATTAAACTTAATTCAAAAGTACGTTTCATCCGAAGACAAACACCCACGTGTTAACAAGCTGGGTGGAAGTGAATGGCAAAAGACGAAGTCAAAGGTTCAAGGTAAGATTGAAGATATCGCCGATGACCTAATTGACTTATATGCTAAACGTTCCAACCAGGTTGGCTATGCCTTCCCAGAAGATGACGAGTACCAAGAAGAGTTTGAAGGAGCCTTTCCATATCAACCAACCCCCGATCAGGTGAAGAGTTCAGAAGAAATTAAAAAGGATATGGAACAACCACATCCAATGGATCGTTTGCTAGTTGGGGATGTTGGTTACGGTAAGACTGAAGTAGCATTACACGCTGCCTTTAAGGCGGTCGAAGCAGGTAAACAGGTTGCTTTTTTGGTACCAACTACCGTGTTAGCACAACAACACTACGAAACAATTGTGAACCGTTTTGAAGGTTTTCCAGTTTCAGTAGCTGTGCTATCTCGTTTCAGAACCAAGAAGCAAGTTGAAGAAACCAAAAAAGGTTTACTAGATGGCTCTATCGACATAGTTGTCGGAACCCATCGTTTGTTATCTGATGACATCAAGTTTGCCGACTTAGGACTGTTGATGGTCGATGAAGAACAACGCTTTGGTGTTAAACACAAGGAAAAGATTAAGCAATTAAAATCAAACGTTGATGTTTTGACATTAACCGCAACCCCAATTCCAAGAACTTTGAACATGTCTATGATGGGAGTTCGCGACCTTTCAGTTATTGAAACTCCACCAGCAAACCGTTACCCAATTCAAACATACGTAATGGAAGAAAACGCTGGGGCAATTCGTGAGGGGATTACCCGTGAAATACACCGTGGTGGCCAAGTCTTCTTCATGCACAACCGTGTTTCAGACATTGAAGACACCGTCATGAAGTTACAAACATTGGTTCCAGATGCTAGAATTGCCTACATTCATGGTCAAATGACTGAAAATCAATTGGAAACTATCCTATATGATTTCGTTAACGGTGAATATGATGTCTTAGTAACCACAACAATCATCGAAACCGGGGTCGACATTCCAAACGCCAATACGTTGTTTGTCGAGGATGCTGATCACATGGGATTATCCCAGTTGTACCAAATTCGTGGAAGAATCGGTCGTTCTAACCGTGTCGCTTATGCGTACTTTATGTATAAACCAAACAAGGTGTTGACCGAAGTCTCAGAAAATCGTTTGGAAGCCATCAGGGACTTTACCGAACTGGGTTCTGGTTTCAAAATTGCCATGCGTGATTTATCACTTCGTGGTGCCGGGAACCTATTAGGTAAGCAACAATCAGGATTCGTCGATTCGGTTGGTTATGATATGTATACTCAAATGCTAGCCGATGCTGTTGCAACTAAACGTGGTCGTCGTGCCGAACAACGAGTTGATACAACCGTCGAAATGGACGTGGAAGCGTACTTACCAAGCGAATATATTCAAGATGAAAAGCAAAAGATTGAATTATACAAACGAATTAGACAAATGCAAAACGACGATCAATATCGTGAATTACAGTCTGATTTAATTGACCGTTTCGGTGATTACCCAACCGCGGTTGAAAACTTATTAACAATTAGCCGCATTAAGATGTATGCCGACTCATCGTTAATTGAAAAGATTAGACAAACACCAAAACAAATCACAGTCACTCTATCAACGATTGGAACTCAATTCTATGACAGCAAGCAAGTGCTAAAGGCAATTGCGCAAACTGAATTCAGATCAATGGTTGGTACTGCCAACAACAAGATGCAAATTACCTTAATCATTCAACCTAATATGGATGAACAAAAGTGGTTAAGTGAATTGAGTAAGTTTGTCGAAGCATTAGATAAAGAACATACAGGAAACTTAACAAATGAAAAATGACAATAAACTATCAGTGATAATGAAGGGTGCGATGATTCTATCAATTTCCTCTTTGATTAGTAAGGTATTAAGTGCCGTTTACCGTGTGCCATTTCAAAACTTAGTGGGAAACATTGGATTCTACGTTTTCCAACAGGTTTATCCAATCTATGGAATTGGGATGGTGCTTGCGTTGAGTGGTATGCCGATTATTATTTCACGTGTTATCGCTGAGCAGGAAACAACATTTCAGAAAAAAGCACTTCTAAGGCAGCTATTTATCGTGCTTTCAATCTTTGGTGGTTTGATATTTATCATCTGCCAGATTAAGGCAACATCGATTGCGGCTTTAATGGGTGACATCAGATTAGATAGTTTGATTCGCGCAGTTAGCTGGATGTTTTTAATGATGCCAATCTTGGCCTGCTTAAGAGGTTACTTCCAGGCAACGTTGGTTATGAAACCAACCGCTTATTCACAGGTAATAGAGCAGGTGGTTCGAGTTGGGTTAATCATTGCTGCTGCTTACGTCGGGGTTAGACACCACGTCAATCCATATACAATTGGAACATATGCAATGGTGGCAACGCCAGTCGCTGAAATTTTCTCGATTGCTATCTTAATTCGTTACTATTCCGTGGATATTAAACGACTACCGAATCAAAGTGTAATGTCTTATCAATCATTGTTGAAACGATTATTGTTTGAAGGTGGCACAATCTGCATGCTTTCATCGCTAATGGTCTTAATGCAACTAGTTGATTCGTTTACCGTCCGAAAGGGATTGCTATTAAATGGATTGAATCTGATTGATTCACAGGCGGTCAAGGGAATCTATGATCGTGGCCAACCACTAGTTCAATTAGGTTTGGTAATTGCGACATCGTTTGCTTCTGCCATCTTGCCATCATTAAGTTTGGCCTATGCCAAGAAGCAAATGAAGTCGTTTCATAACTTAGCATCCGAAATGCTTAGGGTCAGCATGTTTATGACCGTCGGTGTGGCAGTAGGGATGATTAGTTTGATGCCACTAATTAACCGTTTGTTATTTAACAGTAATCAACAAAACACCACAATTAGTATCTTTATGATTAGTGTTGTACTAACGACGATGATTACGATTTATAGTAGTATTTTGCAAAGTGCAAATCACTTTAAAATTACCATTATCGCGATTATATTAGGGTTAGCAGCTAAGATATTGATTACCAAGGAAATGGTTGCCCACATGGGAATCGCCGGTGCAAGCATCTCTACTGTAATTAGTTTGCTATTAATGCTAATCGTGGAAGTGAAGTTCGCACCAACTGACATCGTAAAAATTGAAAACAAGTGGAGCTTCTTATGGAAACTAACTGTAATTGCTATGGTGATGTTAGTCATTGAAATGATTATGATGAACCTATTTGGATCAATTCATTTGGTTCATAGTCAAAGATTAAGCGCCATCGTTTCACTATGTTTTTTAGTTCCAATCGGTGCAGCCGTCTTTGGTGTTTTAGCGATTAAATGGAAACTATTAACATATCAAGAATGGCAATCAGTGCCAGTAGTAAATAAGTTTATAGATAGGTGGATGTCGAAATGAGATTAGACAAGTTTTTAAAGATTTCAAGAATTATCAAAAGAAGAACAGTAGCCAAAGATATTGCTGATCAAGGTCGTATTACCATTAATGACCGTGTGGCAAAATCATCATCAAACGTTAATTCAAATGATAAGTTAGTGATTAAGTTTGGTAACAAGACCCTAACCGTTCAAGTTAACCAATTATTTGAAACAACCAAAAAGGCTGATGCAGATAGAATGTACACCGTTTTGGATGAACAATACGAAAGAGATTTCAACGCCGAATAATTAAAATTTAGTTACAAAATTAATTATCTATTTATTTTTTTTAAGAATCATCTATACTATTAAGTAGCAAATTGAGGAGGGGATACCATGGATGTTGATAAGGTTCATCAATTGAATAATCAATACACGAAGATTAAGCAATCTCGACATCAAGAAATTTTACGCAGTCGAAAAAAACGTGGAATTATCCTGGTAAGCTTTTTCCTCGTCGTTATCTTAATGTTGGTTGTGCAAATCTTTATAACTAAATCTAAGATTAGCAACGTTTCTGAACAACAGGTTCAAACTAAGAAGGAACTTAAGAAAAGTAAAATTGATAATCAAAAGCTAAAACAAAATATTAAGCAGTTACATGATAAGGACTATATCCAAAAAGTAATTCGTGAAAAATATTACTACACCAAGCCCGGAGAGACTGTTTACAGTCTTCCAGGAGATGTTTCAAAGGATGTAACTCAAAATTAAAATGGTATGAAAAAATACCATTTTTTTTATACAATTATCATTTAAATGGTGCTATACTAAAGTTACTAATCATTATTAGGAGGACAAATTTTTTTATGGCAATTGAAGTTGGAGCAAAAGTTTCCGGCAAAGTATCAGGAATCACTAATTTTGGTGCTTTTGTTGATCTAGGCGAACACAAAACAGGACTGGTTCACATTAGTGAAATTTCTGATGGCTATATCAAAGATATCAAAGATGTATTAAAAGTTGGCGATGACGTTAAAGTTAAGGTTCTAAGTGTTGGTGACGATGGTAAGATTGCTTTATCAATCAGAAAAGCAGTTGATAAACCTGCCGAACCACAAAGAAGAGAACAACCAAAGATGGCCCATGGACATTCAAATCATGGTAAGTTTGGTGATAACCGTCATCACAATGATAACCATAAAAATAACAAGGCTAGTTTCGATGACTTAATGGACAGTTTCCTAAAGGAAAGTGAAAGCAGACTAGCTACAATCAAGAAAAATACTGAAGGTAAGCGTGGAGGCCGTGGCGGTCGCCGTAGTTAACCAAATAAAAAATGATTGGGGTAGATTACCTTAATCATTTTATTTTTACCAAAAATGTGACTAAAAGGGGACGGTATTAATGCCGGAACAAAATATTACCCAGCAAAAATTTAATCGATTGATTGAGAGCAAAAATTGGTTTAACCAGTCAGACTCTGTAGTTGTCGCGGTATCAGCGGGGGTCGATTCAATGGCGTTGCTTAACCTAATGATGAACTTGCCAAAGAAGAGCAGACCCAAAATTATCGTTGCTCACGTTAACCACCACCTAAGAACACAAAGTGCTGAAGAAGAACAATATATCAGAGACTTCTGTCAAAGCCATAACGTTAAAATTGAAGTTGGTAACTGGGAAGAACAGTTCCATCCAAGTAATGGAATTGAGATGGCGGCTAGAAAATATAGGTATGACTTTTTTTCAAAGGTAGTTAAAGACACTAATTCACGTATATTATTAACAGCACATCATGCCAATGACCAAGCTGAGACAGTCTTGATGAGATTAATTCGTGGATCGTTTGTAAAGGATCTAGTCGGGATTAAGGAAAGTCGTAAGTTTAATGATGGTCGATTGATTCGTCCACTACTGGGCTTTAGCAAAGAAGAACTAACACAATACATGCAAACCTTATCAATTAAATGGTATGAAGATGACACTAATCAAAAACTAGACGTCACTAGAAACCGAATTAGACATCGTTTGATTCCACTTATCGAAGCAGAGAACAATCGTGGAATTGAACATGTGAATGATTTTTCCCACCAATTAAATTCAATGAAGAAACAAAATGATTTCTTCTTTGAGAAGTTAGCAAAAGATATCAGCGTTGATACCAACATTTTTGAGTTAGGTGCATTCTTGAAGCTACCCAAATACGTTCAAACCGGCTTAATTGATTATCTAATTGATCAAGAGGTAGTTGATGGCTTAAACGTCGACATCGTTAATCAGGTGACTTCACTACTTAATAATGATGAAAAGCCACAGGGTGTTGTTGAGTTATCGAACAATTTGAGCATAAAAAAGGAATATGACAAATTTTTAATTGAAAATATCCATCAAAACCAAATAACTGGATTTAAAAACGATTATTTTGTGGTAACATTGAATAAATGGTATTTTGAAGATGATATCCAGTGGATGATTACGGATAATTCCGAAGTTTCATATGATGGAACAAGAAGAGTTTCTCGTTTTAATCTTTTGGATTCAGAACTCCCATTGATTGTACAAAAGACGCAAAATCGTGATAGAATAACGCTTAAAAATGGTGGCCATCAAACGGCTAAGCGACTGTTTATTAACAAAAAGATACCTGTTGATAAAAGACAATCTGCCAATAGTTTGATGACTGATCAGGGAAGGCTGTTAGCCATTTTAGGCTACAGTGAATCTGTATCTATCGATAACTCTAACGCTAGAGTTTATACATTAATCATTAAATAAAGTATGTGGAAGGAGAAACTAATGAACAACGACATTCTAAAAACCTTATATAGTAAGGAAGACATCACAGATGCTTGTCGCAGATTAGGTCAACAAATTACAACTGATTACAAAGACAGAAAACCAGTAGTAGTTGGTGTATTGAAAGGTGCTATTTTCTTCATGACAGATATTGTCAGAGAAATGGACCTATACATGGACATCGATTTTATTGACGTTTCAAGCTACCATGGAGGTACTGCATCAAGCGGAACCATTGAATTAATGAAAGATATTGATGTGGATGTTAACGGTAGGGATGTTATTTTCATTGAAGATATTATCGATACTGGTAGAACATTGAAATATTTAGAAGACCTATTAGCTGAACGTGGTGCTAAATCAATTAAGGTATGTACTTTAATGGACAAGCCTGAAGGAAGAGTAGTTGAAGCCAAAGCTGATTACGTTGGTCTAGAAGTACCAAACGAATTCGTGGTTGGATATGGTTTAGATTACCAAGGTAAATATCGTAACCTTCCATATGTTGGAGTATTAAAACCAGAGATTTATTCAGACAAATAAATGGTTAATTCTTCTGAAAAATGATAATATATGCTTCGTGTAATGTATTGAAAAATTGGCGGGTCTCACCATGTTATTTTTAATACATAAACAAGCATTGAACACAGGAGGCAATTGATGCGTAATAACAATAATAAAGGATTATTCAAGAACAGCCTGTTCTACATAGTGTGCTTCTTGATTGTTTTGGGAGTTACTTTCTTTGTCACATCAAAGAACGGTCAACCTCAAAACAAAGAATTACAATCTAGTCAGTTTGTTCAAGAACTAAAAGATAACAAAATTAAGAGCTTTTCAATTCAACCAGAAAATGGTGTTTACACTGTTTCTGGTGAATACAGAAAGGCCCAAAGCGTTAAATCAAACAATTCTGGTAGCATTTTATTCAGTAATACCAAGAGTGAAACTAAGGTTTCATCATTCAAGACTAAGGTTTTGAAGAACAACGGTACTATTAATGAAATTACAAACTACGCTAAGAAGAATAACGTTAAGATGGGTGCCAAGGCTGCTGACACTGATGGCGGTTTCTGGTCAAATCTAATATTCTCATTACTACCAATGCTAATCATTATCATTTTCTTTTTCGTTATGATGAACCAAATGGGTGGTAAGAATGGTAGCAAGGGCGGCATTATGGGTGTTGGCAAGTCAAAGGCTAAACCAACCAAGAGTGATGTTCGTTTCACAGACGTTGCTGGTGAAGAAGAAGAAAAGCAAGAACTTGTTGAAATTGTTGAATTCTTAAAGGATCCAAAGAAATTCACCAAGTTAGGTGCTAAGATTCCTCATGGTGTCCTATTAGAAGGACCTCCAGGAACTGGTAAAACTTTACTAGCTAAAGCCGTGTCCGGTGAAGCTGGTGTTCCATTCTACTCAATTTCAGGTTCTGATTTCGTTGAAATGTTTGTTGGTGTAGGGGCTAGTCGTGTTCGTGACTTATTCACACAGGCTAAAAAAGAAGCTCCAGCAATCATCTTCATTGATGAAATTGATGCTGTTGGTAGAAAACGTGGCAACGGAATGGGCGGTGGCCATGATGAAAGAGAACAAACATTGAATCAACTATTGGTTGAAATGGATGGATTCTCAGGTAATGATGGTGTTATCGTAATTGCCGCAACTAACCGTGCTGACGTATTGGATCCTGCCTTGACTCGTCCAGGTCGTTTTGACCGTAAGGTGCTAGTTGGTAGGCCAGACGTTAAGGGTAGAGAAGCAATCTTAAAGGTACATGTTAAGAACAAGCCAATCGCTGATAACGTTGACTTGCATGAAATTGCTAAACAAACTCCAGGTTTTGTTGGGGCAGATTTGGCTAACTTGTTAAATGAAGCTGCTTTATTAGCTGCTAGAAGAAACAAGTCTGAAATTGGTCCATCAGAATTGGATGAAGCTGAAGACCGTGTAATTGCTGGTCCAGCTAAGAAAGATAAAGTTGTTAGTCAAAAAGAACAAAACATTGTTGCCAACCACGAAGCTGGACACACAATTGTTGGTTTAGTTCTAAACGATGCTCGTGTAGTTCACAAGGTTACTATCGTTCCTCGTGGACGTGCCGGCGGATACGCAATTATGCTTCCAAGAGAAGATCAACAATTGCTATCTAAGAAGAACGCAATGGAACAACTTGCTGGTCTAATGGGTGGTAGAACTGCCGAAGAAATTATCTTTGACTCATTGTCTTCAGGTGCTTCTAATGATTTCGAGCAAGCTACTAACTTGGCTCGTGCTATGGTTACTCAATATGGTATGAGTGAAAAGCTGGGAACTGTTCAATTGGAAAGTCCAAACGATGACCCATACGCAAGAAGATATTCTGAAAAGACTGCTTCAGTTATCGATGAAGAAGTAAGAAGATTAATTGATGAAGCTCATGGTCAAGCTCATGACATTATTGAACAACACCGTGAACAACATAAGGTAATCGCTGACGCATTGCTTAAGTACGAAACATTAGACGAAAAGGAAATCTTGAGTCTATACCGTACTGGTAAGATGCCAGAAGAAAACCCTTCAAGTGATAACGAAGATGCTTCTTTTGAAGAAAGCAAAGAACAACTAGAACAAAAAGAAAATCAACATCAAGATAATGATGAAGACTAACTAATAGAGCGTGGGTTGAATTTATTTGACTCACGCTTTTTTAGGTGATTATGGAGGAATAAAAAATGGCAGACTATTTAACAAAGAGTGTCACTAAAGACGGTATGTTTAGAGCATACGCAATGGAAGCTACTGGCGTAGTTGACGAAGCACAAAAAGATCATAGAACATGGCCTGTATCTTCAGCGGTATTAGGTCGTTCATTGGTAGCTAGTTTATTATTAGCTACATCAGTATTAAAGGGTAAGGAAACAATGACTGTGAAGGTATTGGGTGATGGTCCTGCCGGTCCAGTATTGGTTGACGTAGACGCAAATGGTCACGTTAAGGGATACATTCACAATCCACATGTTGATTTACCATTAAACAAACACCACAAACTAGATGTTGGTGGTGCTGTTGGACAAGGTAGCCTAGAAGTAATGAAGAATCTAGGTGGTGATGAACCATACGTAAGTAACGTTCAACTAGTTTCAGGTGAAATTGGTGATGACTTTACTTTCTACCTAGCACAATCAGAACAAATTCCATCAGCTGTTGGGGTATCTGTATATGTAAACGAAGATGGAACCATTGGTGCTGCCGGCGGATACTTAATTCAAGTACTTCCAGGCGCATCAGATGATGCAATCAGCAAACTAGAAGAACGTTTAAAGTCAATTCCAATGATTTCAGAACTATTCCTATCAAAACAAAAGCCAGAAGACATCTTGAAACTAATCTTTGGTGAAGACAACATCGATATCCTACAAAACATGCCTGTAGAATTTAAGTGTGACTGTTCAAAAGAAAAGTTCGGTGAAAAGATTGCCGGTTTAAACGATAAGGAAATCCAAGCCATGATTGACGAAGACCATGGAGCAAAGGTTATCTGTAACTTCTGTGAAACCGAATATAACTACAGCGAAGACGACTTGAGAGCATTGTTGTCTGATAATCAAGATTCAAAAGAATAGTAAGTATGCAGTTTTAATTTTAGTGTGATATTATATTTATCATGCTAAACGTGTTTAATATTGAGGTGAATATAAATGGAATGGAAAATCGGAGATGTTACAATCCCCAATCAAGTAGTTGTTGCTCCAATGGCTGGGGTTACTAACACTGCGTTTAGAATGATTTGTAAAGAATCAGGAGCTGGACTTGTTGTCTGTGAAATGATTTCTGATCGTGGTTTAATGCACAAGAACAAGAAGACTCTAAGTATGTTGGATATTGATCCAAAGGAACACCCAATGAGTATTCAAATTTTTGGTGGTACTAAGGAAACCCTTGTCGAAGGAGCTAAGTTTATCGACCAAGAAACCGATGCCGATATCATTGATATCAACATGGGGTGCCCAGTAAACAAGGTTATTAAGACTGATGCCGGCTCAAAATGGTTATTGGATCCTAATAAGGTATACGAAATGGTTTCATATGTTACAGACGCTGTTAAGAAACCAGTTACTGTTAAGATGAGAACTGGATGGGATGAAGACCACGTATACGCAGTTCAAAACGCATTGATGGCAGAAAAGGCCGGTGCCTCAGCGATTGCAATGCACGGTAGAACTAGAAAACAAATGTACACTGGTAGCGCCGACTGGGATGTTTTAAAACAAGTTGCTGATGCTTTAACAATTCCATTTATGGGTAATGGGGATGTTAGAACTCCTCAAGAAGCAAAGAAGATGTTAGACGAAGTTGGAGCAGACGCCGTAATGATTGGTCGTGCCGCTGAAGGTAACCCATGGATGCTACAACAAACAAGACACTACCTAGAAACTGGTGAACTATTGAAGGAACCAACAGTTGATGAAAAGATTGCAACTGCTAAGGAACATCTACATCGTTTAGTAGGTGTGAAGGGTGACTTCACAGGTCCTCGTGAATTTAGAGGACAAGCTGCATACTATCTAAAGGGTATTTCTCACTCAGCTAGAGCTAAGGTAGCTTTAAACAATGCAGAAAGTGAGCAAGAAATGGACGATATTTTCGACAATTTCCTTGAAAAGACTCATAAAAGAGCAGCAAAAAATGCGGATTTAAGTGAAATGTAATTTTTTAAATTATTTTATGGTATTATGTTAATATAAAATAATTTATTCTGATGGAGGTTTTACTGTGGCACAAGAAAAGCAAATGAATGACCAATTGCGAGTTCGTCGCCAAAAGATGAATGAATTACGAGAAGAAGGGGTCGACCCATTCGGTAGCCGTTTTGAACGTACTCATTTAGCTAAACAATTACACGATAAGTACAACGATAGTACTAAAGAAGAACTAGAGGAAGAAAATCTAAAAGTTGTTATCGCTGGACGTATGGTTGCAAAACGTGGAAAAGGTAAAGTAGGTTTTGGTGATTTACAAGATCGTACCGGTAGAATTCAACTATACGTAAGAAAAGATGAAGTAGGTGAAGACAACTACCATTTCTTCAAGCGCGCCGACTTAGGTGACCACTTAGGTATCGAAGGTGAACTAATTAAGACAGACATGGGTGAATTAACCGTTAAGGCTACCCATGTAACTTTCTTATCAAAGGCTTTGCGTCCATTGCCAGACAAGTACCATGGTCTACAAAACAAGGAACAAAAATACCGTCAAAGATATCTTGATTTGATTTCAAACCGTGATAGTTTTGACCGTTTCCAAAAACGTAGCAAAATTATTTCTGCAATCAGAAACTACCTTGACAACGAAATGGATTGTACTGAAGTAGAAACACCTGTACTACACAACCAAGCTGGTGGTGCTAGTGCACGTCCATTTATTACTCACCACAATGCATTAGACATCGACTTATACCTACGTATCGCACTAGAACTACACTTAAAACGTTTAATTGTTGGTGGTATGGAACGAGTATACGAAATCGGTCGTGTATTTAGAAATGAAGGTATGGATCAAAACCATAACCCAGAATTTACTGAATTAGAATCATACATTGCGTACTTTGACTTCCATGATGTTATGGATGAAACTGAAGGTATTTTCAAGGCAGCTGCTAAGGTTGTTACTGATAACGGTATTATTAACTACCGTGGTGAAGAAGTAGACTTTAACAAGCCATTCGAACGTTTACACATGGTAGACGCAATTAAAGAATTTACTGGAATTGATTTCTGGAAAGAAATGAGTCTAGAAGAAGCTAGAAAACTTGCTGACAAGAACAACATTGAATACCAAGATTTCTGGACTGTTGGCCATATTATCAACGAATTCTTCGAAGAAAAGGTTCAACCAGAAATTAAGAACCCAACATTTATCTACGGTCACCCAGTAGAAATTTCACCATTAGCTAAGAAGAACGCTGATGATCCAAGATTTACCGACCGTTTCGAACTATATGTTGAAGGTATGGAATATGCTAACGCATTCTCTGAATTAAATGATCCAATCGATCAAAAGGAAAGATTCCAAGCTCAAGCTGCTGAAAAGGCTAACGGTAACGATGAAGCACAACCAGTCGACTTAGACTACGTTGAAGCTCTAGAATACGGTATGCCACCAACAGGGGGACTAGGCATTGGTATTGACCGTCTAGTTATGTTATTAACCGACGCTGAATCAATCAGAGATGTTCTACTATTCCCAACAATGAGACCAGAAGATAACTCAGAACAAGACTAAGATCTACAATTAAGCGTAGAGAATTGATTAATTTCAATTCTTTACGCTTTTTTTGTTGAAAGTGGTTGACGATGTTCCACAAACTTGATAATATATTAAATGTTGTTTGAAAGACGAACAGCTCAAAAAAATAAATATAAAAAGTTATTGACATAACAACGATTACATGGCATAATATTTATTGTTGTCGTTAAGGGATAACGTTAATAAATTTGATTATTTAAAAAAAGTTGTTGACATTGTTTCACAACTTTGATATAATTAAGAAGTCGTAATTTAGACATATAAATGGTAGATCTTTGAAAACTGAACAAGATTGATAATCGATGATGTGTAAGGAA
>ERZ794949.84-NODE-84-length-36301-cov-165.760663_pt1 | contig 36301 bp, 19 predicted proteins | sample MGYA00511363_ERZ794949 | MGnify/ENA primary metagenome ERZ794949 (study PRJEB30137, sample SAMN04331402) | food metagenome | isolation source: T1 must sample point D1 replicate B | place: Australia: South Australia ...
GTCAATTTAAAAAGAGAAGCATCGTTGTTTTCTCATGGCTGGAAAATGTACTTGTTTATTTTTATTTTTTTTTTTTAATTTCAAGAAAGAAACCGTAAACAAACTACCATATTCACCAAAATGGGTTTTAAACAGATCTTTTCTTTTATCAGTTTGGTGACTCTGATTTCTGGGTTCATTTCCATATACGATTCTTCAACATATGACAACAAAATAGTACCAGAAAGTATCAAAGAAGTTTATGAATACTACACTTCCAATACCACAAACAAATACAACTTCGACAAAAATGCAACAGATTTTAAGGTTGTTGGAGATTTATTGCCAGGTTTCCAAAGCATCAAGAATAATAAACTTTACAAGAAACCTGAAAACATATATAGTGGTAGAATATCTATAAATGAAGACTTGAAGCATTCCTTATTCTTTTGGAAGTTTGATAGAGAGTATACTGCAGGAGAAAAGGAACAAAACAAGACCTTAACATTCTTTATTAACGGTGGTCCAGGCTGTTCTTCTATGGATGGATTGCTACTAGAAAATGGTCCTTTCAGAGTCAACAAAGACGGAATACTTATTTCCAACGAAGGGTCTTGGCACATGCAATCTGATATAGTTTATTTAGATCAGCCTTTGGGTACCGGATTTTCAACCAAATTAGACACTGCTGAAAAGGATTTTGATTTTTATGATACAGATTTGATTAATGACAGTAGTAGAAACATGATCAAATTTTTGATTGAATACTTTAAAATCTTCCCAGAAGACAAAAATAAAAGAATAATATTTGCTGGTGAATCTTATGCAGGGCAATATATTCTTCACTTTATAAACAACATTTGGAAATTCAATAAAATGATTGAAGATGGTAAATTTAGTCATTTAAGTCAAATTAATGTAGAAACTGTTATGTTGGGAAATGCATGGGTAGATCCTGTTGAACAAAGTGCTTCATATTTGCCTTTTTTCCAAAAAGAGGGTCTTTTCAAACAAGATAACCTAAAGATAAAGAAAATTTTAGGCTTACAGGAAAAATGTCAAACTAATATAAACAACATTGAAATTGAAGATCTTACCTCTGATAACGATGTCACCCATTGTGATACCATCATGTATACGTTTATCTCAAGTGTCTTTGATCCAGCCAAAAAGGATGAAAAAGATAAATGTTTAAATGTTTATGATTATAGATTGACTGAGAATGCGCCATCATGTGGTATGGATTGGCCTTATGAATTGCCAAACATCAACAAGTTTTTTATGAAAAAAGGTGTCCAAGAAGCTTTGCATATCCAAGACACTGAGGATGATTACGATGCCAATGATGAAATCATTCGGTGGACTGAGTGTTCTAATAAAGTTGGCAATTTCATAAAAAAAAATAACCAAAACACAGTTCCTTCCATTAGAATCTTGCCTAGCTTATTGGAACAAGGATTGAAGTTGTATTTATTTAATGGTGATAAGGATATTATTTGTAATCACCTAGGTGTTGAAAACTATGTCAAAAAACTATCTTGGGATAACAAACAGTTTAGTGAGGATGCTATGTGGCACAATTGGACCCATGAGTCTGAATTAGTAGGTTCGTTTATGAAAGATAGAAATGTTGTATTGATCAACATAATCAATGGATCTCATATGGTTCCATATGATAAACCTTTAGAATCTAGAGCTTTATACCATATAATGGATATGCTAGAAGACGAAGATGATAAAGTGAATATACCTACGGAAAATTATCACATTGAAACGTTCAACCACAATTTGAAAAAAGAAAAGATTGTGTTCATAAAAGAGGATGACAAAGAAGATCTTTTCAATGATTCTGACAAAGAAGATGAGGAATCAAAAGAACATGATGATGATCATAGCGATAAAGAAGATGACGATGATGATGATGACGACAGCGATGACGAAGATGAAGATGAAAAAGCCGACAGCCGTGCACAAACAAAATCTTTCTTGCCGAATTGGTTACTGACTTTGGCCTTTGTAGCATTGATAGTTTATATCCTAAAGTACTTTTTTGATACCATCATAAGAAAAAATTACTTTTCTAATGGAGAAATACAATCACAAAGATTGGAAGACCCTGAGCATTCATTATCAAAAGGAATTCACAGTAAAAGACTAAAAGAAGATTTAGAGCCAGGCTTAGGAAATTCCGAATTTGACATTGAAATGAATGACAACAACCAACTTGAAAACAGTGTTCTTGATGATTTGGATATCACAAAGGATTAGAGCTTTAAATAATGAAAAAAAAAACTTTATATAGGATATTTTTTTTAAAAAAGGCTTAAATAGCTATTTAGCTTCAAAACATTTAAAGCTCTAAGAGCATATAACAGCTAATTAATCTTTGGAATACATCTCGTTTCTTGGTTACTCTATGGCTTTGGAATTTTAAGACTTTTACTGATCATAGCTGAACCATGTAATATGAAACCTATAGTTAGTAAATGGAACTCTTGGAATTGACCTTCAAAGAGAATACCACCAAATAAATTCTCATTGATTAAATCGTTTTTGACTAGAATATGGAAGACTAAAATCCAGAATAAGGATGTAGGAATAGGTAAACCCTCGAAGTATTTTGATTTACCTGATTTATCTTTAGGTAATGTTTGAACTGTTACATTAAATCTAGCCAATCTTGTTAAACCACATAAAACGAAATAACATAGACCTAAACAATCAAAGGTAGTTTGTAAACCACAGCAAAATCCGATCAAAGCAGGAGACATACCAAATGATATTAAATCAGCTAAAGAATCCAATTCTTGGCCCATTAAAGAAGATCTATTTCTTAGTCTGGCTACTCTTCCATCAAAAAAATCAAAGAACATTCCTAACAGAACAAACAGCATTGATCTTTGTAAATATGAAATATCTTTATCGTTAATATAATATCTACAGCAGGATACCACAGCATAGAAAGCACAGAACCCATTCATCAAAGTAATATAATCAGCTAAATGAAGGTTTCTTACCATTGAAAAGTGAGTAGAATCATCTTTAAATTTACTGATATCAACTTCATTTGGTGGATCTAATGGAGAAGTATCAAATGAAAATATACTAGATCTTCTAGAACTGTTTTTCGATATGAATGATCCTCCGTCATATGCTTCGTGTTCGTCATCACTCGTGGCTATAGCATTGCTTATAGAACGTGTTTCTTCCTCGTCTTGGTCATTTGAGTTTTTCTTGAATATTAGGGGTGATGTGGATCTTTCTAGAGGTTCTACTGTTTTGCTCATTTTCTTTTATGTTTTATGGTTTGATCTAAACTATTTGAGTGTAACAACTTCTTCTTTGGTAACGTGAAAAAATCAAAAGTTTATACAATGAATAATAACAGATCTTCTTTTAAATGAGAAAAAAAAAATTAGTGTTGTTTATAACGAAGTTGATACAATCTTAGGGTTTTATTTTACTTTTGAATATAAACAATTCAATTCATATAAATCTACAATTTCACGCAAGGAGTATCACATGAAAAATTGCCCAAATAAGAAAATTTTGTCATCTGCTAAGAAAAAAAAAAGCATAGCAAAATCGGGGCACCCTTTAGAAGGTTATAGCTTAGTGGTCGGGTTAAGATCGGTTTTAAAGACGAGAACATATGTTTTAACACTGATATATGTGTAAATAGAGATGTTGATCAGATAGAGTGGAAGTGTTTAAAGTTGACCTTTGAAACTATTTGAGATGTTTTTGGACCAAGCTTTTTTTTGGTTCCTTTTATTTCTTTTAAGAGTTTATTGGCACTGGATGGAAGCGGCACGTGTGTAGTGAAGTTTGACTCTACGCAAAAACAATTTTGTTATTATTTTGTTACGTTTGTTGCATTTAAACAAATAATAGTTCTAGATTGTATTTAAGAAAATCATGGAGTTTCTTCAGCAATGTGACGTTGACAAAAGTAGACAGTTTTTTATTTTTTGCTTGTTGTAGTGATCTTCTACTACGATCACTTTAGCTTACTGCGTGTTTTTTTTTTTCAATTTATAGCTGGAGTTTGTTGAACTTTGCACTGCATATTGTGTAGATTTAATACATCTTAATTCTTTGAATTCTATGCGTATAGTGATCTTCAAATAGAGGCTTTTTCTGAATCAACTTATGACAACATCCATCTTACTATGCTGCACCAAAACAAAAAAAGAAATCATTAGTAAGACGCCTTAAAACGTTCAAATTTTGCCAAAACTAACAACTCAAAAGTCCCTATCCTCTTAATTTATAAACATTTTAATTACTTAAGACTATACTGACAATTCATTAAAACATCATAAGTCCCTGATATGCACAGCAAAATCGTCGTATGTATTACTATTTTTATCCTTATACAAACTCGATAAATCAATGTAATCATAAAATCACACAACGAAATTTGATAAAGGGCACATGGCGCAGTTGGTAGCGCGCCAGCTTTGCATGTTGGAGGTCATCGGTTCGACTCCGGTTGTGTCCATATTAAGTTTCTTTTTTTTTTTGCATCGGTGATAAGATTTAGGCAGGAAAAATAATTATTCTTCTGACAATTTTTTTTTTCCTGCCTAACTTTTACCCAGGCTTCATATGTTTAAACAGAAGAATTTTAGCCTTAGAACGGGAGAAAGTTTCTTTTTTTTTTTTATGCTCTTTTCGTATTTCTTGTTTTCTTAACATGTGCAAAGGTTATTTTGTTTTTCAACTAACATATTTAATATTTTTTTTTTTTTTTTCAAACATTTCAATTTGTTTGTTAAATAAGTGAAGAAACAGACCAAAGACCATTATTTAAATAAAGCTTTTTTGATATATTCTGGATTATAAACATATTTGAAAGTTATACAGAAGTTGCATTATGGTTACTGATATAAAAAGCTCTACCAAAAGAGAACTTGAGAACTACGATGAGGATGAACATTCCAACAACAAAAAATTAAAAGTTGAGAATGAAGAAGTAAGTGATGAACAAGAAGAAGAAGAAACTTCCGAAACCAAAGTAGATACAGCTAAAGTTACTGCCAATGACATGCAAGTAGCCAAAGAAACAGCTGAATTATTCAAGTCCAATATATTCAAACTTCAAATTGATGAATTGGTTAAGAATGTTCAACTGCCGGAAAAACATATTTTGAAAATGGAAAAGTTTTTACACAAATTATATGACTTATTACAAGACTTGCCAGATTGGGGCTCTGAAAAAACTTTAGAAGAAGTTCAAGAATATTTCCATGATAAAACCACTACTATCCCATTTGCTGACCCTAAACCTATTCCTGGTAATACTAACTACAAATTTGGATTTTTAAAGCCATCAAAGGTTTCATTAATTGGTTCCTTTGCTTTGAAAAGCGCCATTCATGAACCTGAAGGCTCAAGCATTGATGTATCTTTAGAAATGCCAGAAACTTTGATCGAGAAAAAGGACTTCTTAAATTATAGAATCATTCACAAGAGATCTGTTTACATTGCCTTTATGACTCACTTCATTAACATTTCATTGGAAAAATCTGGCTTAAATGAATTCATTAAATTGAGTTACTCCTACAAAAACAATGATATATTACAACCAGTATTAAAGATTTCCTCTGTTAAGTTAGATAATGCCAAAAACTCAAAAGTCGAAAAGTTGAACAAAGATTTCAACTTCTACAAATCTAAATTTACCATCAACTTATTGGTTACTTATCCTGAAAATGTCTTTGAGAACAAGAAATTAGCACCTATGAAAAATGCCATCAGATTGAATAAAGATACCACTGACCCTGCTCCTACATCTCTTTACAATTTTTTCATTTTATCTAACACATATCAAAATCATTACTTGAAGTACTTGCATAGAATTAAAAAGAATACTGAATCTTTCAAAGAAGCCATGGTTCTAGCAAGAATCTGGTTGAAGCAGAGAGGGTTTTCCTCTGATGTCGGCTCAGGATTTGGTGCATTTGAATTCTCCATTTTGATGGCATCTTTGCTGCACGGTGGTGGTTTAACTGGAAACAAAATTCTGTTACACGGTTTCTCTTCATACCAATTATTCAAGACTACCATCAAATACATAGTTGATAACGACTTTAATGAAGATGGTTACTTGCAAATCAACACTGACTTCAATGAAACTGATAAAAGTATAATCTCCACCAAATATCATCAAGATAATGATGAATTCGAACAACCTACTATTTTAGATAAATATACTAAAATTAATATTCTTGGAAAGATGACATCTCAAAGTTATAAATCATTGAAGTTGCAAGCCAAAAATACATTAATAGGTTTGAATGACCAAGTCAAAGACCAATTTGAAGCCATATTTTTGAATAACTTAAACAAAAACCAATTGTTAAAGTATGATATGATTGTTGATGTTGATATTTCTCAATGTTTATTGACTTTAAATGAAAAGTTTACTCCATTAGCCAAAATCACAAATTTAAGCTTTGAAAACTTTTTGATCACATATATCAATGATGTTGTTGAGAAGAGTCTTGATGAAAGAGTTCAAACATTCGAAGTTGAGTTATTAGGAATGAATAAAAAAGTCTTTGACATCAACAGAAGAAGAATCAATCACAAGAATGGTTCATTTAGATTAAAAATAGTCCTAGATTTAGAAGAATCTGAGAAGTTAGTAACTAGAGGTCCAAAGAAAGATGATGCAAGCGACAAAACCGAAATTGCTGAATTCAAAAAACATTGGGGCAATAAGGTATCTTTGAGAAGATTCAAAGATGGCTCTATAGTGTACTCTTGTGTTTGGACTGGTTCATCTAGCAACTCTGTTGTATTCAATATTTTGGAATACATTTTACCACAACATCTGGGTAGTAACTTGAAGTTTATAAACTCTGCTGATATAAAGTTGGTTTCAAACCACTTGAAGCTACCAAACGTTCCAGGTGCTAAGTCACAAAGTGTTACTAACTTGAGCAATTTCTTCAAGGTCAAAAAATCTTTTGATGAATTATACAAAATCATTTTTGCTATGAACGATTTACCATTAGCTGTTAGAAACATTCAACCAATAGGTAATGCTTTCAGATACACTTCTCTTTTACAACCAGTTCCATTTGCCTATTCCAATCCGGAGTTTTTACAAGACGTTATATTGGAATTTGAAAGTAGTAGTAAATGGCCAGATGAAATCAGTGCTTTAGAAAAGGCTAAGGCTGCTTTCATGTTGAAAATCCATGACAATCTGATTAAAGACAACTCTGAATATAAAGTTAGCTTTGCCAGGGATGAAAGCATTCCTTACAACTTAGAAGTCATCACCATGAATATTTACACACCAGAAGGATTTGGCTTCAAATTTAGAGTATTGACTGAAAGGGATGAAATTCTTTATTTAAGAGCCATTGATAATTGCAGAAATGATTTGAAAAAAGAATTAGAAAACACCTTTTTAAAATTCATTCAATTATACAAGAACTCTGTCTTGCATACTAGAACCATAGAAACTTTATCACACAGTTACCCTATGTATGCACCAACATGTAGATTATTCAAGCAATGGTTGGACTCACACTTATTACTTACTCATTTCCCAGAAGAATTGATTGAACTGATAGCTATGCAACCATTTGTTGATCAAGGTGCTTACAGCCAACCAGGATCTGTGCAAAATGGTTTCTTGAAGATCATTAAGTTTTTGAGTAAGTGGAATTGGTTGGAAGAGCCTCTAATACTAGATTTGATCAAGCCTGAAGAATTTGATAAGTTGAACGAAAACAAAAAGTCTACTGATGAAGATTTGGAAAACGAAAATGAAATATCTGAATTCAACTTGAAGAAATTATCTGAGAAATTAACCATAACCCAATATAAGGAGTTTCAAACAAACTTTGAAGAGACTAGAAGATCCAACCCTACTGGTTTGAACTTCCAATTTTTTGTTGCTTCTAGAGTTGATCCTACCGGTATTTTATACTCTAGTGACATTAACTTGAGTATAGCCACCAGATTGACTGCCTTATCCAAAATAGTCATGAACTTAATTTCCCAACACGGTTTGAATGAAAGAACCATGAAGCTATTGTTTAGCCCAGGGTTGAAAGATTACGACTTTGTAGTTAATGTTAAAATCCCTAAGAACCTTTACAGCTCTTCAGGTATTTTGAAAAATTTCAAGAATGTAGATGATATGATTAATAAGTTCCCTGAGGATGTCGCTGAAATGTCTGGTTTAATGGATCCTACATACCATTTGGTTAAATACTTGAACAAGAAATATGGTACTCATATGATATTCTCCTACCAAAAGTTCATAGCCTTGAATGGTAAAAATTTGTCTGGCGAAAACAAAGATTCATACAATGTAATCACTGGTTTAATCAAGCCTCTATTCAAGAGTGGAGCTTCAACTAAATTTAGAATCAACTTGGATGCTGATGTCAAACCAGTTGATGATATCAATGTTCAATTAAACATAGAAGCTATTTTATCTGAAATATGCAATTTCGGTTTCGATATAATTGACTCTGTAGTTAAGAATTAAAATAAACGTATATAGATCAGTAACTTAGTGATATTTTCATTTTGCTTTATAAAGAAAGGTCCACTACATGTCATTTCATAATATATGGTTTGAATGTGCTTGTTAAAGCCGCAAGCGTAAAAAAAAAAAGAAAGAAAAACATGGGTTGGCAGCCCTTGAAAATTCAAATTTAAAAAAATACATTAAATCTCTGAATTGTGTGTTTAACTAACCAAACAGATTACGAAGCTTTGAGTTATAAAATGGGATTTATTGATAACCTTGGATCAATCAATGATTTAAAGTATGAAGATATTGTGAACGGAGTGTCGATATCGACGCTAGATGAACTTACAGATGAAGAGAAAAGATACATAAAAAATTATAAAAAGAAAGAATTAAAGTCAAGGAGTCATCTAACAGAACAGATTTACTATACAATAGTAGCCTTGCTGTTTTTTAAGTTTTTTACTTTTTATGAATCGACTTTTTTTTTGATTATAAGATTGATTGCTACATGTGGAGGCTACAATGTTGCTAAGCTGGCTAGAAAAGCTGTTAAGGAATATATTAACTCTAGCGAAAGCATGCAAAGATTAACGGAAAATTTAAATATTAGAGAAAGAACCAATGATGATATTTTAGTGGATGATGATCTCACAACATATGATTCATTAGACATGAGTGGGAGTAATTTTCAAACTGATGATATTAATATTACAAATCCTATTGGTGACTCTGAACTTCCGGGAAGTTTGGATGCTCAACACTTAGACGATCCTACTGTTGATGAAAATATGAATTCAATTACTTTTGTTTCCAATTTCGGTGGTATCAACTTTAGAATAGAAACAAATGCAAACTTCAATATCAATCATGAAGATATAAGTAGAAATAATAACGATCAGCAAACAGCTAGGATAAGGTCATTGAGAAAGTTGAAGTATCTTGTAGAAAAAACGCTTATGAGACAATTCAACAAAATTGTGAAGTTGATGATTGTTCCAGACATTCTGATGATTGTATTTAGAATACTGTATCCTTTAAATTATGAAGATTTTAAAGTAAGAAGAGGATATGCATTCATAGATATCATTAGTGACTACAAAAAGTATCCTACTTTCATGAATGATAATGTTTTGATTTTGAATATTTATAATTTGTTGTTTGAGTTTGCCTTCCTTCTGCTTCACTTGATATTGTTTCAATTGATATCCATTGAAAATCCTAACATGAACCATTTAGGTAGAAAACTCATATTGACACAACATCGATGCAAGGCTATCGTGGAGTATGCTAAAAGCAAGAAGATTTTATTGAAAGATAGAAAAATTGAAGCACATTCAAAGCCATTGGTAACCGTTGAAACCGAACCTTTAAAATATATCATGAAATATTCATAAAGTGTAACATTTCTTCTTTTATTTAATTTTTTTTTGTTTTTTTCTTTTATTAAGTTATTTATATTAAAAAGTTTTATATACAATCTTAATTATACTTTCAAATTCAATTATTGAGAAATTGGACAGTTCTTTAAGTATTCAGCTTTACTCTTCAATATTCTTACAGATTTAAAGAAAATTTCTTCTGGAGTCATGGCACCAGTACTTTCAACATTGAAAATAAAGTGATCTCTGATTCTTCCTAATTTAACATCATTTTTGAATTCATCATATCTAAGAACTTCTCTGGAAACAGTATCTTTTCTAGCATCTTTAACAAAAGCCTTTCCATCAGCATCAATCCCAATAACACCTTCTGGGAAACAACCTTGCAATCTCTTAGCGGATTCGCCAGTGAAATCTTTCATTAAGTTGATATGAGGTAATAATCTATATGAGGCGGTGGAAACAGGAGAGAATTTGGCATGATCAGCACCAACACCTAAAATACAATGAACTCTCAAAGAAATTTCTTGACCTGGTCTCAATTTACAAATCAAAATATCATCATCACATGGAACGATTGGTTTATTAGCAAAAATTTCGGCTTGATTACCTTCCGGTTGGAATTTCAAATCTCTTGAGTAGACACTAGAATTATGGTACAAAATCTTTGGATCTGTACAGCCCTTTGGAGCATTTACATTTCTAGTACAAGCAATATCAAGAGTCAATACTATAGTATTTTTATCAGTGTATTTGGATTCAGTATTTTCGTCGTTGTCACCATTGCTTTCACACCAAGTTAATTCTTCAGGATCTATTTGTAATGGAACTAAACCAATTCTATGAGCTAAAACTTCATCTTGTAAAACAGAAGTGTTATTGTAAATATAAACAGCTTCAGCAGCAACACTAGGAACTTCAGAAATCATAATTCTTCTGAAAGCATTAGCAATAGATGTGTCTACATTTTTTAGATCAAAGTTACAGTCTCTTTCTTCTAAAGACTTGATTTCTATATCTAATGTATTTTTGAATTTTTCGGTTTCCCAAACAGTCATTCCAGAGTTACTTTGAGAATAGCTTGGAAAGTCAGTTGATGTGACATTAGTGACTCTGTTATATTCGATATTGACAATGTTATTATTAGACATCTCCTTTTTTATTTTTTATTTTTTTTCTTCTAATTACAATATGTATATTATTTCTTTTATTCAAATATTTGTTAAAATACCTAAATACAGTAATATATAGTTTATGAAATTGTTAGTCTGGTTAGTATAAACTATGCTTTTGACTTAATAATATCTATTGAGGTTTATGCTTTTTTAACAAAAAGAAAAAAAGAATTACATGAATTCTTAGAAGCCCAATAAGTTCTTCATTTTTCCGTTTTGGGAAAGCATGTTGAAAAAAAAAAAATCAAAAAAAAAAAAAAAGAAAAAAACTTACTATCAATTTCGCTACCAATTTTTGTTTCGAATATTCAGAAACATTTAATCAATTAAAATGTTGGCATGATTTTATACTTTAGGATATGATATTATGTTATACAATTCTGTTATATGTAAGAGTTTTTATTTTCAATAAAAATTCGTTAAACTATAGTTCATGGTCATTGTAAAGAGCTTCCAAAGCTTGTCTAACAAATAGATCACCCTTTGATATGTCATTCTTAGCTGTCAAGTCATATTCGTGAGAAAAGAAACATGAAGGATGAACAGATTCTTCAATATTCTTATATTTTACATTAAAGTTTTTCAGCAATACGCAGTTATTGTTTTTTAATGACCGCAATGAAACTGACACTTTGATGTAATCAAACACTCGGGACAATGAATCTAAGGTAAACTCATTGATAGCTTTGTGTGATCTTAAATGGCCCTTGTCTTCTCCATAATAACGGTTCCATGTATCCAGTAATTCAGATTGAGTAAATTGCAAAACTTGAGTTAAATCAAAACTCTTGCTTCTTACACCCAGCAAAGTAGTTGGATTATTTGGAATAAAAAAGTTTTGGGCCCATGATCTTAAACATTTAGAGGGCCACTGTTCACCAGACACATATCCTTTTTGAGCAATAGTTTTTAATTCATAGAAACTCTCACAATCCGGGGAGCAAGAATCAATTTCAGACTGAACATAAAAGTCTTTATTTCCTAAAGTAAAACTATTCATCAGATAAGTGTAGGAATTGTTAAGGTCACCACCATCGGAAAGAAAATTTTCAAACCCAAATCCAGCTCTGACAGCAGGGTTTGTTTTATAGTCATCAGATCTTTTCAATTCTTCCATTGGTTGAAGAAAAATACCAAAATTTGTTTTATAAACTCTAAAATTGACACCCTTGTTACTCTTATTATTGATAGCTATGATGATATTAGTTAAGACATTTCTGTGACAAAAAATTCTTGAGCTTTCATCATCGGATGGCATGTTTAATGACTTTGCCAAATGAGATAAATACTTCAGTGATAGTCTTTCTTGTTGGCTAACATTGGCAAAATCGCTAGGTAAATATAATAAATTAGCAGAAACTTTTCTAATGTTTTTAGTTAATTTATTTTCCTGTATTTCTTTCAATACATTGTCAGATAATTTTTCAGAATAAATAGCCAAGTCAGAATAAACAGTATCTGAGTGTCCCCAATAAACTTTTGTAACATCACCATTTTTGTCAACCTGTTTGTTCAATACATTGCATATGGTCATGTTTTTCAAGCTGCAATCATTTATGGTTAATTTTTTCAAGTCTGATACAATTAAGGTGTTTAAAAGCTCATGGTTTTTCTTATAAGATCTCAATTCTATATCCAAAGAGGAAAAGTCTGTAAAATTTGGAGCAAGTTCTTTTGAATAAGTTAAAAATACTTTAAATGGAAAAGCATCTAAAAGGGGTTTCAAAACTATAGGAACCAAGTTAAGATAACAATCATATAAAAATTGTTTGTCGTCAGAATTCAAAAGAGCACTTAAGCTATCAACATAAAGCAGATCTGCTGAATCAATGTGTGCAAATTCATCAAAATCCAGCAGGTCAATTTGAATTGTTAAAAAACAAAGTTTAACATATTGATTCATATGAGAGTAACCAGTGTCTTTTATTAAGGCAGATAAAAAATAAGATATCCCATTAGCTGCAATAACATTTTCATCTTTAATATATGTCTTAAAATCATGTTTAAATTGAGGATTTGACAAAAAAATAGACCAAGCATTTGTTATTGAAGAAGCCAAAGAAGTGATATAATTCATCGGTGACAAATTCTGGTTATTTTTGACTGAAAAATCATTCTTATCTTTTTCGTCGGTTAAGTAGTGCTTCAAAAATTTAACTGTTTCATCTTCAAATTCAAAGCTTATGACAGAAAGAGAAGATTCGGACATTGTTCAATTATTTTCAATATCTGCTAAATAAATTGAACATTAGTGGTCTTTTCAATTATTATTTTTTTTATAACTTATATAGAATCCTTGAAAGTCTCAAACAAGGTTGTGTCCATCTGTTTAAATAACATCGAGAACCAAAGAAAAAAGAGAAGAAGAGAAAAAAAAAAATAAGAGAGGAGGAAAAAGAGAATCTACACGAAAAAGTCGAAAGATAAGATAAGAGATTTTAGAGTCTTACGATGGTAGAGGGATTGACACACACAAAAAAAATACCCCACTTTGTAAATTTAAACCACAAAAACACCTGCTTAGTGAAAGCTCTTTGAGAGTGTTAAAACTAGATAGTTAGGAAGCTGTGATTACAATTATTGCATATATTTGTCTTATTATGGATAAATCAATTGCTGTATACAGGTGTTGGCTTAAGATTATATACAATGACTTATAATGATAAAATAGCTGTCATTGAGGGTTTATTTGCTGTTTTGAAATGATCATTCTTTTGGTTTTATTGATGTAAATGTGTAGTTTTTTTTTTTTTTTGTAACTTTAGATACTTGGAAATGTGTATAAACATAAGTGCAGAAAAATGGTTGTCAAGTAGATTTAGATATAATGCCAAATTGTTAATATCTATAATAACAAATAATTCAAGTGCTTATTTTATTGAGTCTTTTAGTTGTAAATAAGATCACAATGTGCCATGATAATCGTTACTTGAAATTGTTTATACGTAGTCACGTGATATTTATAATTTTGATGTAAACAAATTGGGTTAAATGATTTTTTTTTTTGTCTTTGACTATCTTTACATTTTTTAAAATTATATAGATGTATATTAAAATTAGTTTTTAATATATAAACATGTAATCAAAAAAAACCCCAGCAAATTATTATATCATCTAATTCCAATGGCAGATTGGGACTCAAGTATGGACTTGGATTTAGAAATAAATACCGATTTTATTGACCCAATTGAGTCAAATGAACAGCAGAGTTTATCTAATGATAGCATTAATTTTTTTTTAGAAGAAGGCACAGAAGATGTTGTGGTTATTTTGGAAGCAATTAAGGACTTTTATTTCAAACTGCAAAAATCTACAAACATTAATGATGATGATTTTTACAAATCATATTTTCAAACAGGAGAAATTCCAAAATGGCTTAATAAAATAAAACAGTTATTTAATGATGAGGCTAGAACTTTTGCATTTTCTGATTTGATAGAGCTTACTCATATATCTAGACTTTTGATCAAGTTTTTGAACAACATTGCAATAAATAATATCAATAAGAATCTAAAAAATGGATCTTTGATAAACTTGAGGAAAATTTTTGATATAATAGATGACAATTCTTTGAGTTTTACAATACTATCTCAATACAGTACATTTTTGATCGAGGCTTCTACCTTTGTGGATGCGCAAAATTTTTTGGATACCCTTAAATCTTATGTAGACATTGATGCAAATAAGGAAAACTTAATAACACTGCAACTAATTGATACTGTTTATCCATTTACACTGAACATTGATTTCAAAGAACCTCTCAGAGAGTTATACACAAATGTAAATGACATTTACAACTTGATATCTATTCAACTTCATGTAGAGTTTGACAGAAATGTTCCTAATATCAAAGAACTTTTAAATAGCAATACAAATGTTCTTCTGTACATATTTTCCATAGTTAAAAACATTCAAAATTTATTGAAAATGAATCACAAAACTTTAGCAAATATTGGAAAATCAAACAACAGAAACGAGTCTGCATATCTTTACAAAAACATTGAGGCCATATTTCCAATCCTTCTTGATAAGAAACCTCTACTAAATGATATCTTATACAATCAGGTGAAGGTAAAAGCTACACAAAGGTTAGCAAATAAAATAATACTGCTCAGTAGAGTTGATTTTCATAAAGGTTCACAGAATGGTGATACAGGAAAACAGTACTATACCGAAATGGTACAAACAATCAACAATTGGATAGAAAATGATAGACCTAATGTTAACTCATTGGCCAACAATGATTTGAAACCTCTACCTATACCAAAAGATAATAACTATGTTGATAAAAAAAACAAAAAGAGTAAAAAAAGAGCAGGTAAAAAGTTAACCAAGTATAGACAAAGATTCCAACATACTGAAGTCTTAGACAAGTTAAAAAATCAATTAGAGTTCGGAAAGAAAGAAACCTTTACAGACGGAAAAGATCAATACCTCGATGACATGGAAGATAACGGTTTAGGTATGGCTGCTGAAAAGTACAAAAAGCTTTTATCTAAGAAAATTCAAACTAAAAGAGTAAATAAGAGTTGATGATTCAGTAATGATTTCGATACTTTATATAAATCCGTTTTTAATTAAATTTCCCAATAGGGATATGTTTATATAAACAAATCATTGATTCATATATACAAATTTTTTTCCTGGGCGTATTTTGAAGGCGTACCAAAAAGAAGGATCATTTCTATTTTAAAATTCTTTCAAAGGGGGGTTCTATTTCATTAATTCACTTATTTAAAAGTAATGAATACTTGATTGGATTGTTATGAACACCAATCAAAAGAAATCTTAGTTAACAATATAACTATAGTTTCAGAAAAATAAAACTAAAAAAAAAAAAAAAGTTAAGAATCAAAACACAATGGCTTCAATGTTTGGCTCTCCTAGCAGAAGCTCCAATAGAAATAACCAACAATTTAAAGCAAATCAAAATGATGACATGGATGCTTTAACTGGTAACATAAACAACCTAAGTTTTCAAAACCCTAACATGTACAACAATTCTAATAAATTTCAAACACCAATAAAAAATACTAATACCAATTTCAATGATGGAATAGAAAATGCAGACTATTCCATGATGGATATTGATGAAGATCACGAAGATAATCGTTACCAACATCAACAAAGAAAGCTAAACAATAACAATGGAAATCAAGATTTGACTAATTCTCCAAGAAAACTACCTCAAAACTTTCACAAAAAAGCCGACTCCCAAAAAACCAAAAGAATGATAAATGTTTGTCAAATGTACTTTTTAGATTATTATTGTGATATGTTTGATTACGTCATATCTAGAAGAGAAAGAACTAGAGAAGTTTCTGGAATGCTTCAAAATAGCAATGTTCCTGAACATGATATAGAAAAATACTGGACTAATTACTTTTTGAAAGAATCTGCAACTTTGAGAAAAAGAAGAATGAAGCCAAAGACCAAAGATTTCGATATTGTTACACAAATAGGACAAGGTGGTTATGGTGCCGTATATTTGGCCAAAAAGAAGGATTCGAATGAAATAGTTGCATTAAAAACAGTCAACAAGAAGTTCTTTTCAAAGGAAACAGATTATTTTTTAACCGAAAGAGATATTCTAACAATCACAAGATCTGAATGGCTAGTCAAATTATTATATGCGTTCCAAGATAACCAACATCTATATTTAGCTATGGAATTTGTACCCGGAGGTGATTTCAGAACTCTTCTTTTCAATACAAGAACTTTGATATCAACACATGCTAGATTTTACATCAGTGAGATGTTCTGCTCTGTGAATGCTTTACATGAATTGGGTTACACACACAGAGACTTGAAGCCTGAAAATTTCCTAATAGATTCCAAAGGTCATATAAAACTAACTGATTTTGGTTTGGCTGCTGGGCAAGTCTCTAAAGGTAGAATTGAAAGTATGAAGGTCAGACTTGAACAAGTAAGAGACTTGAATCAACTAGAATTCCAACCAAAAACTATGGAAGAAAGACTAGCATTATATCAAAAGGCTAGAATTGATGATACAAACTATGCTTCCAGTACTGTTGGATCACCGGATTACATGGCTTTAGAAGTTTTGGAAAAAGGTAGACAATATGATTTTACTGCTGATTACTGGTCTTTGGGTTGTATATTATTTGAAAGTCTGGTTGGATATACCCCATTCTGTGGAAGCAACTCTACAGAAACATATGAAAATTTGAGAAACTGGAAAAATGTGCTTACAAGACCTGTTAAGTCAAATGGCCAATATGCCATGAGTGATAGAACCTGGGAATTAATTACAAGACTTATAGCTGATCCAATCAGCAGACTTAAATCTTTTGAGCATGTTAAAAGAATGAGATACTTCAATGATATAGATTTTGAAAAATTAAGAAGTATTCAACCTCCATTTGTTCCCCAATTAGATGACGAAACTGATGTTGGATACTTTGATGACTTTGGTAATGAAGAACATATGGCAAGATACGGAGATGTGTTCAAAAGACAAGCCAAGTTTGAAAATGATCCTACTCAAGATGTCATGTCAAATATCTTAGGATTTACCTTCAAACACAGAAAAGGTAAGTCTGGTTCAACCGGGATATTGTATGAAGGCTCAAGAAATGTTGACCCTTTTGCAACCTTTTATTAGTATTTATTTTTTTATAAACAAAAACAGTTGCTCTACAAATGTATGATATAAACAAAAATAGCTTTATTATTAGTTTCTCTTTGCAGATCTTATATTAATAATTTCAAAACTACAAGAGATCACGTGAATTTTTGCTTAAAAAAGCAAAAAAATAATAACAATGCTCAATAACAGGATCGAACTGTTGACCTTAGTGTTATTAGCACTACGCTCTAAACCAACTGAGCTAATCGAGCTTTGTAATATTTTATATTAGCTGAAAAAAATAGTGCTTGTTCAAATAGAGCATAATAAAAGAAAAAAACATTGATAAAAGGTGATAGTGATAATTGAAGCAATTTATGGTTATATATGAACATATATGGTGTATCGAATTTAAAAGCCGCTAGGGTATATATATCAATATCTTATGTATTTAAAATATTTGCTGGAAAATGTTGTTTTGAAGGCACATACTGTTTCCATTGATAGTACCTTTTTTTTTGTTTTTCCAAATACTTTCTAAATAATTGGTTACTATGTCTGTCGTTAGCAATTTCAGAGAGTAAACTGGCTAAAAAACAAAACCAGAATTAACAAAACTTTATGATAGTTTATATATTTCTTTTTATTAATCACATGCCATGTACCAAGTTATGTACTTTGTTGGCAAAACATGATTGAAAAAGAATCCTATTTGGTAAACGCATTTTTATAGCAAATGAGTGCCTGTAATGTCACTATTGTAGAGTACCTAATCAAATCATTATAAGTACAAATACGATTCTATTTAATCACTACTATAATCCCTATCAATCATGTTTTATGACTGGGTAAATTCAACTTCCAGCTGTAAATTATACTATTCGTTCAATTAATTAAATTGTCTGAAAAAGTTGGCACACGTAGATTACTCTAATACGCGTACTGCAAAATTTTGTTTTTTTTTTCTTTTCAAAAATTGCGAATAATATATGTAGAATCTTCAACAACAATTGATGAGTATTTACGAAAAAAATACCGATAACCCTGGATCAATTGTACACTAGTTTATTTGAGATAACAATGAATACTAAATCTTTGATATATCTGCCTGGCACTTTAACATCGGAAAATCAAATAATAACATTAGATCATCCTAATTACGAAGAAAACAAGGCTCAGATAACTTTGATTCTTTCAAATGGTTCTGATAATAATCAGCAAAAAGTCTATTGGCTGCAAAGAAACAGATTTGGAAAGTCACCAGAAGGTAATGATTTAACTGTTAAGTCTACGTTCTACTTCAAGTCTGATGAATTACAAAAAGGTGGGATTATCAATAATGACTGTGTTCATTTTACCACTGATTATGATTTGTCCTTTTCTTTGATATCTTACTTTTACAAATTGAACAAGATAAACTTTGTTTTAAACAAAGAATTTGAAAGCAAGTTTGAGACATTGAACGACATACACATGGTTTTATTTGAGAAGTGTAATAGCAATTGGAGATATATCAACCAGGAGCTTTTAAAAAATTGTTTGAAAAAGATTTGTCATCATATAGAAGAAGACCACGGCGAGGAAACCAAAGAACTTTTCTTCAAGATAACAGAAGATAACTTTTTGGAGTTCTTTGTTAGCAAAATAAAAAAGATTGCTGACGCCTTTCCTCCAAAGGTTTGGAATAAAATTAACAATTCTTATCCTGCACTGTCTTTACAAGAGAGTAAAATATGTGTACAAGCTAAATTTTTCTACTCACTGCAGCTTATGGCTTCTTTGATACCTTTTGAAATTTATGAGTATTTAAATAAAACTTTCAGAACTTCATTCTATTCTGACTTTATCAAGTATGTTGAAGTAGATTACAAAAAAACCATCGAAAAGAATAAACAAGAAGAATTGCTTTTGAATTCTGTAAAATCATTAAACCAAGGCTTACAATCAAACACAGTAAAAGAAAAGGTCATTTCAAATAAGAAGCTGAAAACCAAACCAGTACCTAGGTCTAAGGGTCTGGACAGCTTTTTCAAGGCTAAAAAGTAGCTCACTTTCTCTCATCATTAGCATTTTTTTAAATAGTGAAAAATATTAGATTAGAAAATTGCTTTTTTTCCGTTTTATTACAGTCTTTCAAGAGACTTATTTTTTTCTTTAAAAGTTTTTAAAATTTAAGAATACTAACGATTCTACAACCAAACAAAACATTCTAAAAGACGGCAAATACTCCTATGGAAGAATCGAAACCATCATTAGATAAAGGTACTGATGCACCTCTACCGAAGATTAAACCTAAGAAAAAGAGAAAATTGAATCTTGTTGAGATCGATATAGAAACACCAACAGTGGTTGATAATAACAATAATGAGCATAAAACTAGAGAAAAGCTAAAGGAAATAAATGATGAAATCGACCTAAGAGTTGTCAAAAAGCGAAAATTGATAGACCCAGAAAAATTCAAACAAATATTGGATGAAAAAAGAAAGAAAAAAGTTGAAGAACTGTTATCTATAAAAAGTTCTGAATGTCATTTCTGTTTTAACAACCCAAAGGTTGCTAGTCATATGTTAATCAGTATAGCAGAAAATAGCTACATAACTTTAGCAAAGGGACCTGTTTCAGTGCCCAATCAATACATTCGTTTTCCAGGGCATGTAATTATAACTCCAATTGAGCATAAACCAAAACTTAGTGATTACTCTATTGAATCTAATATCACAGAACAGCCTGTTTATAAAGAACTACTAGCATATGAACATTCGATTTCTGATATGTATGCAAAAGTTGAAATGGGGACTGTATTTTTTGATTTTAATATGACCACAGGTGTGCACTATCACATACAATGTGTACCAGTGCCTGTGCAGTTTATTTCCAAAGTGTCCAAGGCCATAGATAGACAATACAAATTCCAGAATAAAAAGGCAGGCGAAGAGGTGATGTCAAAATTCAAAAAGTATGTAGGGGAAGACGACCAAGAGTACAAAGATTTCATCAATGATAAAACTCAGAATTTTATACAATTTAAGATCATGAATACAAGAAAAAAATGTGAAATATATGTATCGACATTTGATCCTACAAAGAGAATAGATATGCAATTTGGTAGATCTGTAATGGCTTATGTATTAAATCAACCAAAGAGAGTATACTGGAACAATGAGGTATGTCAGGAAACAGAAAAACAGGAAAAGAAAAACGTTGAACTCTTTCAAATGTCTTATAATGACTTTGATATTGTGTGAACTAAAGTACTTTGAATAGTAAAGAAAACATATATATATATATACAACTTAGAATTCATCTCCTTCAAGTTGATCGTTTAATGTAAATTTACCTTTGGTAGCATTTCTCTTTGAAGCCATTTGACTAGAGGTGAATTGTTTTTTGACTTTGTTAGTCATTTTTTCTATCTTGGCCTCGGCATCTTGGGCATCTTGTTCAGCATATTGCATAACCAATCTTCTTCCTAATAAATGCACACCTTCCAATTGGTTCATAGCAGATTCAGCTTCCTTAGGCAATAAAAATTCAACAAATGCAAAACCTCTTGCAGATTTGTCAAATTTCTTAGGTACTCTAACAGATTTCAATTGACCAAAAGAAGAGAACAATTCATAAATGTCTTTTCTAGCAGCTTCGAATGGTAAATTTTTGACAATAATCTTGCTTGAAACCTTCTTGTTGGATTTAGCTTTGGCATTGTTGACTGTATTTTGTCTATGTGATATTTTTAGTTGAATTTTGTGGCCTTCAATAACAGAGCCATCTAAAGAACTGATGGCAATATCAGCTTGTTGCTTTGTCTTAAATTCAACAAAACCAAAACCCATAGATAAAGTTCTGTTTTTGTTTTTAGGATCTGGCTTGGTCTTGACTTGTGCAAGCAAGAATCCCTCAATAGGACTAAAGTGTTGTTTTAAAGTATCTGATGTAGTTGAAAAGTTCAAATTTTTAACAAAGATGGAGGTAGTAGGGCCAGAAAAAGTTTCTTCATCATCATCTTCAGTATTTTCTTTTTTGGCATCACCCAATAATTCTTCAACGTCAAGCTTGTCATCATCAATAGTCTTGATACTATTCTTTTCAACATTTTGGGTAGCTTGTTTCATTATGTCATCTAATTCTTGAATATCTTTTTTGCTTGGTTCTAATTCTTTAAAGCAATCTTTTGGACCCTTTTCTAAGTACAAAATACCATCTTTGAATTTTTTGTATGATAAACTTTGAAAAGCTGATCTAGCAGATGTTTGATCTCTATATTGTAAAATGGCAATAATACCATTTACTGGCATGACAAATCTTTTTAAAACACCAAAAGGCAAAAATAATTCGGCTAATTCTGAAATGGTGGTTCCGAATGGGAAATTCTTAATCAAAATAACAGTATCATCTCTTTCTTGTTTATTGAAATTTTTCAAATCAACACCTTTACTCTCAAAAAATTGTCTAACATCATTTATAACAGCAGCTTCAGCAAGAGCTTGTTTAACTGCGGCATTGCTGGATTCTGCATCAATAAGTTGGTTTTTTTCCAAGCCTAACTTAAAAGCCATACTCTCAAGAACTGCGTCTTGGTTTAAATATAATGAATTCCATTGGAAAGTATTTTTGGTGGCTTCATGTTTTCTCTTTAATTCTTTTTGCTTCTTTAATGGCATATTCTTCAAATCAAATTCCGTCAATGTATGGATCTTTTTTCCATCACCTGGTATAATATGCAACAATCTACCTTGATAAATTTGCTTGTCTAATTCTATGTAAGCAGTGACAGCATCATCTGGGTTTTTAAACAAAACATAAACATAACCCTTGGATTTACCAGTTCTGGTATCTAATGCAATGTGGGTTTCTTCAATTTCACCATACTTGGAGAACAAAGTTTTAAAGTCTTCTTCTGTTGCGGTGTATAGAATATTTCTGACAAACAAACGGCCTGTTTCTTTGATCTTCTTAATGTTTTTTTCTTCATCTGTTTCTTCAGGTTCTAATGTTTCTTCTTGCTCTTCAATGGCTGTATTTTCAGCGTTAGCACCTAATTCCTCAGGTGATTTAATAGCCAATTCATTAGGAATTTCTTCCTCCTGATTTTCTTTCATGAAAGTTCTTTTACTTCTGAACCACTCCAAATCATCTAAGTCATCATCTTTGTTATTTGGTGAGTCCGATTTAATCTCATCGTCTTCGGAATTAAAAGCGTCTTGGCTAGTTGTAGCATTTGCCTTTTGAACGGTGGCTAATAAAGGATTGAAATTTTCGTCATCATCCTCATCATTTTCGTTCATAATAGTATCTTTGTTCTCTTCAGCAGGTTTTCCGGTATCTGATTTCAATTTGCTGTAATCAAAATCAGTTTTTATATCATTGCTGAAGAAATTATTGGTAGCATTTTTATTATTTTGTAAAAGAGTTGAGTAATCCTTGTTTTGGTTGTTGTTTTCAACATTCATAGTTTCCATAAACTCCTTCAATTGTTTGTTCTTTTCAACTTCCTTTTCAATATCTGTACTCAATTTGACTTTTTTATATTTGTTTTTGCTATTCTTTTCGTCTTCCCTTTCTTGTAACAGTTTCTCTTCTTCCTCTCTCAATTTTCTTAGTGCTTCTTGTCTCTTTAACTTCATTGGTGTTGGAATAGAAGGATCAACATAACTCTTGGCCAAGCTTACTTGAATTTTTGCTGTGTGGATAAATGAATTATTGTGAAATTTAACTGCATCTTGCGCATCATCTTCATTTTTGAAACCAATAAAGGCAAATCTTCTGGATTGACCAGTTCTATTATCCTTAACAAGTTTGATATCTGTAATCAAAGCATTTGGGTCTGTGTTGCTGTCATTTTTATGTATTGTGGTCAGTCTCTTGGAAAAATGTTCTTTTAATTGTTGTTCATTAAAATAACTAGGCAAGTTTTTGATAATGATTCTCGTAGACGATAAAGTACCTGTAGACATAATGAAGTGTTCAGAATAAAGCAAATAAGGTCTTTAGATTGTTATTATTCACAAAAAAATTATGCTGGTTGTTTGGTTCTTAAACTTTTAAAAGTAGTCGAATCTACTAATAATATTTTAAAGATGTGATTTTTTCTGTTCACTTTTTACAGAACCAAAAAGTTTCTTTTTTTTTTCCTTATTGGGATGAAAAATTAGTGATTTGAAATTTCCTAAATAGGAAACAAGGCTGAATATGTTTTTTCAACCTTCAAAGTAGTCACGTGCACTTTTTTTGGTGAGCCAGAAGTAACATGTGAATGTATGCGGATACATACTACATTGACAATCTGATGTGATCAAAAAAAAAAACAGCAATATGACATGTATGGAGATACCGACATAATCTAAACTGAGGGAGGCTTTATTTTTATTCCAGAAGCAAACTTTTCGATCGAATCTTCGTAGTACTACTAGCTTTGATTGCTGTACATAGAATGCCTGAAAAACATTAACAAAATCACGTGACTGGCACGAGATGAGATTAGCGAAAAATTTTTTTTGTATTAAGAATTTCAACTCGTTGAAGAGCTTAGAAAAATGTCAATTTTTTTTCTTACTCGATATATACTTATTAAAATCGATTGAGTCATTAAAGCAGATAAGAAAACACAGTATTTGAGGACCAATCTATTAATAATAAAAGTTTTTACCAATTCAAAAGGTTAATTTATTGTTGGTTATTTGTGTTGAAAAATAAATAAATAAACAAGCATTTTACACTATCACTTTTTCTTACAGTCATAGTATACATTTACTCGATTTATTTTTTAAATAGTATAATTTTTGAAAGAAATATATGTTGAATAATTTCAAGCATATTTTTAAACATCCTCAATTTTTATCTACTTATACTCATACCCAAAGAAGTTTTTTAAAAGGAAATTTTTATCAAAAGAAACCTTATTCTAGTGATTTTAATTTAACTCATCAACAAATAAAAAATTTACAATATTATTCATACAAACATTTATTTGACTCCATAAAAATGAATCCAAACAACGATCAACAAATCCCAGAAGTTGACCCTAAAACTGGTGAAATCATCATCAATTTATTAAAGGAAGACGGTACTGAAAAGACCCCAAAGGAAATCGAAAAGGAAAAGAAAAAAGCCGAAAAGCTATTAAAGTTTTTGGCCAAGCAAGCTAAAAAAGCTGCACCAGCCGCCAACAAGTCCGAAAAGAAAGAAAAGAAAAAAGCTGAAAAGCCAGTTGAAGTCATTCCTGAATTTGTCGATAAGACTGTTGCCGGTGAAAAGAAGATTTTGCTATCTTTAGATGATCCTTCTTTAAAGATCTACAACCCATCTAACGTTGAATCTTCCTGGTACGACTACTGGGTTAAGTCCGGTGCTTTTGACCCAGAATTCACTGAAGATGGTAATATCAAACCAGAAGGTATTTTCTCTATTCCTGCTCCACCTCCAAATGTCACTGGTGCTTTGCACATTGGTCATGCTTTAACTGTTGCCATCCAAGATTCTTTGATTAGATACAACAGAATGAAGGGTAAAACTGTTTTATTCTTGCCAGGTTTTGATCACGCCGGTATTGCTACTCAATCCGTTGTTGAAAAGAAGCTTTGGGCTACTGAAAAGAAGACCAGACATGACTACTCCAGAGAAGAATTTGTTGGTAAGGTTTGGGAATGGAAAGAAGTTTACCATCAAAAGATTAAATCTCAAGTCACTAGATTGGGTGCTTCTTACGATTGGTCCAGAGAAGCCTTCACTTTATCTCCTGAATTAACCAAGTCTGTTGAAGAAGCCTTTATTAGATTACATGATGATGGTACTATTTACAGATCCTCCAGATTGGTTAATTGGTCTGTTAAATTGAACACTGCTATTTCTAATATAGAAGTTGAAAATAAGGACATCAAGGGAAGAACTGAAATCTCCATTCCTGGTTACGATGAAAAGGTTGAATTTGGTGTTATCACTTCTTTTGCCTACCCAGTTGTTGATTCTGAGACCAATGAAAAATTAGTTGTTGCCACTACTAGACCTGAAACCATCTTTGGTGATACCGGTGTTGCTGTTCACCCTGAAGATCCAAGATACAAGCACTTGCACGGTAAGTTTGTTCAACATCCATTTTTGGACAAGAAGATCCCAATTGTTACTGATGCTGAAGCCGTTGATATGGAATTCGGTACTGGTGCTGTTAAGATTACCCCCGCCCATGATATGAATGATTACAGTACTGGTAAGAGACATGACTTAGAAGTCATTAACATATTGACTGATGACGGTTTATTAAACGAAAATTGTGGTGCTGAATGGGAAGGTGTCAAGAGATTCGATGCCAGAAAGAAGGTTATTGCCGCTTTACAAGACATGGGTCTATTTGTTGGTCAAGAAGACAATGAAATGGTTATCCCAACTTGTTCAAGATCCGGTGATGTTATTGAACCTTTATTGAAGCCTCAATGGTGGGTTGCTCAAACCTCTATGGCCAGTGAAGCTATCAAGGCTGTAAAGAAGGGTGATATAACTATTACTCCAAAGGCCTCTGAAGCTGAATATTTCAGATGGTTGGAAAACACTCAAGATTGGTGTATTTCTAGACAACTATGGTGGGGTCACAGATGTCCAGTCTACTTCATCAACATCGAAGGTTCTACTGAAGATGAAAATGCTAAGAGAAGATGTGAAGACAACTATTGGGTTGCCGGTAAGAATATTGAAGAAGCTAGAGGAAAGGCTACTTTGAGATACTCTGGTAAGAACTTTACTTTGGAACAAGATGAAGATGTCTTAGATACTTGGTTCTCTTCTGGGTTATGGCCTTTCTCAACTCTAGGATGGCCAAACAACAGCGAAGATATGGCCAAGTTCTATCCATTCTCCATGTTAGAAACCGGTTGGGATATTTTGTTCTTCTGGGTCGTTAGAATGATCTTGTTAGGTATTAAATTAACTGGTAAGTCTCCTTTCAACGAAGTTTTCTGTCACTCTTTAGTCAGAGATGCTCAAGGTAGAAAGATGTCCAAATCTTTAGGTAATGTTGTTGATCCAATTGATGTTATTGAAGGTATTTCTTTGGAAGACTTACACTCCAAATTATACGGTGGTAACTTAGACCCAAGAGAAATTGAAAAAGCCAAAACTGGTCAACAAGAATCTTATCCAAATGGTATTCCTCAATGTGGTACTGATGCTTTGAGATTTGCTTTATGTGCCTATACTACTGGTGGTAGAGATATCAACTTGGATATCTTAAGAGTTGATGGTTACAGAAAGTTCTGTAACAAGATCTACCAAGCTACCAAATTTGCTTTGATGAGATTAGGTGATGACTATGTTCCAGCTCCAACCGAAGGTTTGAGTGGTAAGGAATCTTTAGTTGAAAAATGGATTTTACATAAGTTAACTGTTACCAACAAGATTGTTAATGAAGCCTTTGAAAAGAGAGATTTCTTAACTTCTACCAGTGAAATTTATGCCTTCTGGTACACCATTTGTGATATTTACATTGAAAACTCCAAATACTTGATTGACCAAGGTACCCCAGAACAACAAAAATCTGCCAAGGACACTTTATACATATTGTTAGACAATACCTTGAAGTTGATCCACCCATTCATGCCTTTCATCTCTGAAGAAATGTGGCAAAGATTACCAAAGAGATCCACCGAAAAGTCTCCAGAAACCATTGTTAAGGCTTCTTACCCAGTTTACAGAGAAGATTTCTTTAATGAAAAGGCTCTATCCGACTACGATACAATTATGGAATCTGTTAAGACTTCCAGATCTATCTTAGCTCAATTCGGTATCTTGAAGGAAGGTAAGGTTATTGTTGAATCTGAAAAACACTACGACTTATTTGCTGACCAAAAGGACTCCATTGTTTCTTTGATCAAGGCCATCCAAAACGTTGATGTTGTCAAGTCAGCTTCTGAAGTTCCAGAAGGTTGTGTTTTAGGTGCTGTTACTCCAGAAATTAACGTTCATGTTTTAGTTAAAGGTCAAGTTGATTTAGATGCTGAAATCACCAAGATTTATAAGAAGTTGGAAAAGGTTTCCCACTTCAAGAAGAACTTGGAAAAGTCTGTTGCTGTTAAGGATTACGAAACTAAGGTAAAGAAGGAAATTCAAGAACAAAACCAAATTAAGATCGAAAATTACGCTGCTGAAATTGAAGGTTATGAATCCACCATTGCTAACTTAAAGAAGTTACAATTATAAGTTAGTTTGTTTCTAATTAATAATCTATATAATTGAAATTAACATAATAAAAGAAAAAAAAAGAAATAATTGAGAAAATATAAATGCTTACTGCATATTTTTTATTTTGAAAAGACAAGTTTTGTTTTAAGCTTTCCATATATAATCGTTTTGTACTTTTTCTTTGATCAAAGATCTGAGTTTCTTGAATTCAACTTGAGTATTGATTTGTGCAGCATCAATAATTTTAACTATGTCGTCATCGTTGAAGGAACCCTTTGAATCCATAAGTAAAATATTTGTGGGTTTATTTTCTTCTATTTCCAAAACCATCAGATGTATAGATTTATGTTTCAAAGATTGGAAATCCTCAAGAGATTCAACATTTGTAATGTTTATAACTTCATTTTTGTCGTTTATAGAGAAAAGATTTGAGTAGTAGCATGACTTTAATGCAACAGCCGAATCAATCAATGAGATAAATATACTATTAAAACAGGAGTTTAAGTCAATCATAGAAGAGACAATTTCATTAAAAGGATCTTCGTTTAAAGAACCAAAAGAATCAAATGGATTTGACAAGATTTGTGCATTTACTTGAATTAACTCTCTTGGATATTTTTCAGTGACTATAACTGACTGTAGAGCCGTAGCCAATTTATCTTGCATCAGCACTTCTCTGGTTGATGGACCAACACCGTGTGATGGTTTTATAAATACTTCAATAGCAGATTGTAGTGGTAATCTGTGTCTTTGTTTCGGTTCTAGTGGTCCTGAAACACCTGTTATGACTTTAGAGTTGGATGTTGAGTATTCGCAAGAGCCGTCCAAATTAGGCAAAACAGAGTATTTGATATCTATCATAATGGATGTGTAGTGGGTGTAGGTTTCAGGTATATGATTATGTATATCAAAGATCCGTGAAATTAATTGCAAGTAAAACAGAAATAAAAAAAAGCAACTTTTTTTTTCGGATTTTACATTTGCAAATGCACACGTGAGAAATTTTTAATTTTTGTCTCACTACATGCACGTGCCAGTGATTTAAAAACAACGTTTATATCCGATAGATAATTGTGTAGCGAAATCTTATTTTTTCTTTGTGTCAGATTCCACTTTTCTGGGGGAAAACTTTGATTAATGAACAAGACAGTTACATATGGGTTCTTATGTTGAAAAGTATGGACGATTAGTGTATAAACGATATTTCTCAACATTTCGCCTTTTTTTTTTTTTGTTGTTGTAAACAATTATCAATCTTATATCCGTGTTATTCAGAGTACACGTAAATCATCTCCTTTTTTTAAAAATTATAATAAGCACTAAATTTTAAACAACGCCTAAAATCTACCCCTCACTTCAGGAATCCAGCTATGTAATTGATGCAATAATAGGGAAACATTTTCAAAAAGAGAATATTAAAAAGGAGCTCAACTGAAATCAAGAGGGATTTTTTATAATTTTTAATATTAACAGTTGTTAAACCGAAAAAGCAACAAAAAAGTAACAAAAATTAAAGTCGTAAATATGTTGAATTAGGCGAACCGAAAAGATATTGTCAAAATAGGCCAAAAAAAAAAATAAAAATTAGCCTGGTTCAAACCGAACTAAACATAGAACTCTAAAATTGTAGTTTGATAAAGAAAAAAAAAAAAATACAAAAATAAAAATTGTTATAAAGTTTTAAACATTAAACATTGTTTATTTATATATCATTATCATTAAAGAATTGTAAGATTAATTGTACAATTAGTGAGTGGTGTCAACAACGTATCTACCTAAGATCTTACCAGCAGCCATTTCTTCAAAGACTCTTGGTAATTCAGATAAACCAACGATTTTAATTGGAGATCTGACTAAACCTCTTTCAAAGAAGTCTAAGGCTTCTCTGGTATCAGCTCTGTTACCAACGTAAGAACCAACAATCTTATAAGATCTAACGACTTGTTCGAAGACATTGGACTTACAGTAGGCATTGGCTGGTAAACCAACTAAAACAATGGTACCGTTAGTTCTGACGTATTGGGTAGATTGGGAGATAGCAGCTTCAGCAGCAGAAACAGAGATAACACCGTGAGCACCACCGTTAGTGGCCTTGTTGATGGCAGCTGGTACATCCTTTTCCTTGGTGAAGTCAACAAAGATTTCACCACCACATTTCTTGAATAAATCTTCTTTACCTTCACCACCATCAATACCAATGACTCTTAAACCCATAGCCTTGGCGTATTGAACAGCTAAGGAACCTAAACCACCAGCAGCACCGGAGATAGCAACATATTGACCTGGCTTGGCTTCAGAGGACTTTAAGGCCTTGTAGACAGTAATACCAGCACATAAGATTGGAGCAATTTCAGCTAAGTATTCATCATCTTTTCCGTACCATTTGGAACCTTCTTCTGGCTTTGGAATGTGAGCGGCTTGAACAGCTAAACCAGTAGCGTATTGTTGGAAAGAACCATCGTGAGTGTAGCCAGATAAGTCAGCTTCTGGACAGTTAGATTCGTGAGACAATTCACATTCTTCACAGTTCATACAAGAACCGTTTAACCACTTGATACCAGCGTAGTCACCTAAGTTCCATCCCTTGACGTTGTCACCAATGGCAACAACAACACCGGCACCTTCGTGACCACCAACTAAGTAAGGGTCTAACTTGACATCTAATGGCCAGTCACCCTTCCAGGCATGTAAATCAGTGTGACAAACACCAGAGTACTTGATGTTGATTAAGATTTCATCAGCCTTTGGAGTTGGGACATCAATAGTTTCGTATTTTAATTCACCGTTGTTTTCGTAAAAAGTAACACCTTTTTGAGTTTTTGGAATAGCCATTATTATAATTTTTTTTTTTAGTTTGTTTTTGGAAATAAAGTTAAGATAACTTGTATTTGTGGATGGTTATACTGTACTATTATCTTTAATCTAATAAGAAATAGTTATAAGAATTAAAAGAATAATAATTAATCTGAAGAAAATTACAATCCAAACCTTTGTATTTATATGATGAGATATCAACGTCTATCTAAAAATATTCAATGATTTTTTTTTTTTGAAAAAATATTATGGTACCATTTTAACTGAATCTAGAATTTCCCACCTGATTATTGCTATCTGGCGGTGAATATTATGCGTTTTTAAGCGTTGTTTACCGCGTGATAAATAAATTCTGGTGTGGTTTTTAAATTTGTGGAGTTTGTTTTTTTTTTGTTGGTTTTAGGGAAAGCGACATTTAATCTGGGTAAAGAAAAAAAAAACCCTAATTACATTGGTGGAACCCAAACCAAAACCACCTTATTTGTCTCCCATGGGCGTGGATTTTTATTATTTATTTATTTTTTTTTGGGGGGGGGAATAGTCACGCTATGCATACTACACGCGCTAAATTCCTTTTAACACGCTGCAAAAGATTCAAAAAAGCCAAAAAAAAAATTGAATATTCTTTTAGTCAAGAAATAGGTGAAATGGTTATGACCGGATCTTGACATAGACAAAATCACCTTAAAATTTATTTATTCCAAACACAAGATTTTTTTTTTGGGCATATCTCGAAATGTTTATGCTATAGATGTAAAGTGCCTCTCTTTTCTTTTCAGGGTGTTGTTTAAAATAAACGAAAATATGACATGTTTTTTTTCTTCTTCTTTGACATCAATGATCGTCACATCAGGTATGTTCAAATTCATCAAAATTTAATAGTATGCAAGGATTCACCAGTGGAATGTTGATTACAATTTCCTTTTTTGGACATGGTCAACATTCTTTTGAGTTCTTGTTAACTAAGCTTTCTTAAACATGCTTTTTTTTGGCATATTTGTCGGGAACTATCATGTTCGGGTAACTTACTCTGAAAATTGCTATCAACTGAAGAATGACTTGCATTTTTATTAATACTGGTATCAGCATTATTTATTAAGTAATTATCAATACACACAATTCATTCTTTATTATATCCTAATTATTTAATTTTAATTTTGGTTTATTGAGTGTAATTTTGTAAGAATGGTTTGGGTGCAGTAGTTTTTAACTTTTTTTTAAACCTTATCATGAGCTATACTCATGCATACCCTGAACTTATTACTACAATCAATAAAAAAGAAAAAAAAATGAAGGTAAAGATATAGTTCTTTATATATGTACAGGTTTTTTTTTGGGTGTTGTTTATCTTTCATATTTCAATAAGACAAAAGTAATGTGTTGAAATCCAGAGAGGTTACTACCATTTCCTTTTTCGGTAATAAAACTAGATTTCACATAATTTTGCTTCAAGTGTCTATTTAACAAAGGAAAGGCAAAATTCAAAAACTAGGTGCCAGAATTCATTTTTAAAAGAGTATAAACTATAAAGGAATTAAGTTGCCATAACGACTTTGCCTTATTTTTTACTTGTTGTCGAGGTGTTAGTGCTTCGGGGTGGAGGTTTCCGTTGTTAAAAACCCACTTGTACTCATAAATCTGTCAAATATTTTATACGGTAAAAACAAACTTCTACAATGTTAATAAATACTCGACATTGTATAATTGCATGTTGAATTTCTAATCAGATGTGATCACTTTTTATTTTTAATTAAAAAAAAAAAAAAAACTGAAACTTAGTTGACATAGTCGAATATATAATGGATGATATTCTGATTTATGTTTTTTGACATTACCCAAAATGAGTCATATACAATAGTTCAATCAACAAATTATTAAAAAAATTGTACAACAAAAAAAGAAAAAATTTTAAAGTTAAATAATCAAAGAAATTTATCTCTTGTTCCATGAATTCTTTTTATACAATGTATTTTCTATAGCTGCAATATATAAACTAATAACTTAATAAGTTTTGTAAAATAATTAGCTGGTTTTATAGTGTAGTGGTTATCACTTTCGGTTTTGATCCGAACAACCCCGGTTCGAATCCGGGTAAGACCTCTTTATTTTATTTTTTTTGTATTTTAAATACACCAATCGGATATAGGAGTCAAATATCTTACCATAGCACTCGGTTATTTGCGTTTTTTCTTTTTTTTTTTTTTTTTTGAATATTTTATCAAGATACACCATTTTCGATTTATTCAATATAATAACTTAAGAAAGATTAAATCATATCAACCAAAAACATACTCACATTTCTACTAGAGTAGTTTTTGGGGTTGTTATTGAAATCGAAATTGAAATTATCACCTTTTACATTAACTTTTTAACCATTTTTTTTTTTTGTTTGAAATTGCTGGTCAAAAAGTAATAAACTCCAAATAACAAAATATTATAATGACTAAACAAGATGCACTTAGAAGTGGCAATGAAGTATCAACTACAAAAGCCATGGTAGCAGGTGGGTTAAGTGGTGTGATTGCTAGATTTTTTACAGCTCCTTTGGATGTTTTGAAAATATCTGCTCAGTTAAAACCTAGAAACAAAGTTGTTAGTATCCATGGGAATGACATAAACACGAAAACAGCAGCAAATATATCTAATGTAGGTATCAGTTCATTTCAAATATCCAGTAATAACAATTTCAAAGGTCAAGTTGGCAAGAAAAATTTGAGCTTTTTAAAGTATGGGAGCAATGGAAGTGATATAGTAAGCATATCAAAAGAAATAATGAAAAGAGATGGTATTAAAGGATTTTTCAAAGGTAACGTACCTGGAATGGCAATGTATTTGATTTATGGATCAGTTCAATTTTCAACATACTCTTTTTTAAACAGTAGACTCAAAGTATTCAAAAATGACAAAGCTGCGCCAAAGTACTACAAGTCGTTAAATTCATTGATCAATGGTGCCTTAGCCGGTATTTCTGCTTGCATTGTTACATACCCTTTAGATATTTTAAAAACTAGATTTGTTGCCATGCCCAGTCAAAACAGAGAATCTATTCTGAAAGAAATAATGCAGATTTACAAATACGAACATGGAATAAAGGGGTTTTATAAAGGATGCAGTGCATCAATAGGAACATTTGGGTTGTCAACATCATTAATCTTTTCAATTTTTGAAACTTTGAGTATATTTATAGAGAAAAACCCGGAGTTTAGCTTCATGACACCGTTTGTATCAGCAATTACTGGTGTATCAGCAAAAACACTTACATTTCCTTTGGATACTATAAGAAGAAGAATACAGATAATGCAGGCAAAGAACCTGGAAAAGTTCACATCGGAAAGTGACATATACAAGGCTTATAACATGAAGAAGACATTTTTCAGTATAGGTAAACAAATTATCAAAACTGAAGGCATTTTTGCGTTGTATCAAGGGTTAACTGTAGGTTTAATTAAATCGGCACCTACCACTGCCATCAGCTTGTCTGTGTACCAATATATAGTCAATTTATAAACATAATGATACACTATCACTTCTTTTCACGTGCTTGATGATGTGAAATTATATCGGAGTTTCTTTTTTAATCCGCCAAGTATAAAACGACGAAAAAAGAAAAAAAATATCTTCACCAAATTTGGTCTTTTTTTTTTTTTTTTTTAAATTTTTTTTTTCAGGTGTGTCGCTATTTGTTATGATTTTTCCCTTTGATAGAAACTATATCGAAGGGAATAAAACCATACAACCTGATTATACACATATTTACCAATATACAAGTATGACTGGAAATGCTAAGATAAGTAACAAAGTTGTTACCGCAAAAGATGTGATGTTGTACATACCTAACAAGATCGGATATGTTAGGGTTTTAACAATGGTATTATCCCTATTCTTTATGCCACGTTACCCAACAGTAACAACCATCGTTTATGGTATAAGTTGTTTGCTAGATGCATTGGATGGAACCATGGCTAGAAAATACGACCAATGTTCCCAACTAGGTGCTGTTTTGGATATGGTTTCTGATAGATCAACAACAGCATGTTTGATTTGTTATCTATGTGTTGCATACAGCCAAAATTTCTATATTGTGATATTCCTACAATTAATGAACAGTTTGGATTTATCATCTCACTACATCCACATGTATGCCACTCTGTCTTGTTCCAATAAAAAATCTCATAAAAACATAGATTCCAACGAAAATTGGTTACTTTACATGTACTACAGTAGTAGAAAAGTGCTTTTTACCATTTGTGCACTAAATGAATTGTTTTATATGTCAGTTTACTGGTTATCCTTTAGTGAAAGTTTGTTATGGAGTAGAATAGGTTTATGGTGTTTTGTCATAACATTGCCAGGTTATGCTTTCAAACAAGTAGCCAACATAATCCAATTGAATAGAGCTGTAGTAATGTTGGCTGAAGCTGATGCCATACTAGCCAATGAAAAAAAACAATAATTGATTAAACCTCATATATTTTGTATAATTTTTATTAGCTTCGATTTATTCAGAAGTTTATTGACTAATATATGTCAAAAAGAAAAAAAAAATTCTTGATGTTTTATCTCCGATTTCGGATATAAGTAAGTATGAAAATTGATACTTTGCATTGGCATTAATAAAAGAACAAAAACTTGATCATTATTTACCTAATTAAGTGTAGATTGAAAAGTATACGATATTATGTTATTACATATGTTACTTATAAAAGCAATATAGAAACACTGTTTAGATACATTAATAAACCCCGCAAAATCAATATCAAACCTAGATCTTATAGGTCAAGCTGGGCACATAAATTACAGTCCCCTCTTTACAAAATATTCAGGAGGGAAAAACAACTGCATTGCAGATTTAAATGATGATTTGAACAATTATATCATCAAAACCAATCATTTAATGATATAAGCAAGAGCATCTAAATAGGTTTTAGATCATCTACGAATACTTATTGGTCTCCATCCAACCGAGAAACCAAACCCCCCACTGAAATTAAAATCATTTTATTTACATTCTTAAACCGACTGCTTTAAACTCATATTTATCTTAGAAATTTAAACTAACGAAAAAAAAAAAACACGAATAGATTGGTTTCCATGTAACCAGCACTCTCCTTATCTCCAGTTTAGAATTACTCCAAAATGTGTGTGTGTGTGTGGGTTTTTTTATCATTTTTTTTTATCCGTTCCGATTTTTTTAGCCGCCTTTTCCCTAAATTAAACCTTAAAAAAATCATAGAATATCCCCGGTTTTAACTAAAAAAATAGTATTAGATTAAATTATCAATAAAATTGAAAGGGTGTGGGTATGCTGAACAAATATTGCTTTTTATCATCCTTTTTTTTTTTTTTTCATTAACTCAAATTGGATTGTATATAAACTCACTTTCTATCTTGATATTGTAATTTTTTTTTTTTCCTTCTTCTTTTGGTGCCAACATTTCCTTAATTAACACTTATTAATATAATCTTAAAAGAAAATAAAATGTTTAAAAACCATCCTTATTTATTTAAGAAATAATAATAAAACAATATAAACAAAAAATGTCTCCAAAAATTCCAGAAACTCAAAAGGCTATCGTTTTCTACAAAAACGGTGGTGATTTAACTTACGAAGATATCAAGACCCCAAAGCCAAAGCCAGATGAAATCTTAATCAACATCAAGTACTCTGGTGTTTGTCACACTGATTTACATG
>ERZ794949.85-NODE-85-length-35670-cov-152.663400_pt1 | contig 35670 bp, 22 predicted proteins | sample MGYA00511363_ERZ794949 | MGnify/ENA primary metagenome ERZ794949 (study PRJEB30137, sample SAMN04331402) | food metagenome | isolation source: T1 must sample point D1 replicate B | place: Australia: South Australia ...
CTTTTTTTTTACAACAGTCATTTTAAACCATGAATATAAACATTGCTCCAATTCGTATTTTTTATTCACTAAAATCATCAACAAATTTGGGAAAAAAAATAGCTTTTTAAAAAAAAAAACATATACTCTGATAACAGTAGCTGATACCAGCCATTGATGACGTCCTCGAGGCCAAAATTGTGGTTTGTGTCACGTGACGCTGTAATAAAGTTTTCAAATATTGCCCGTACGTATCCTATCTCAGCTTATTACTGTGATTATCTTCATATCATCATTTTTTAAATTCAGATATATTTTTTTTAAATATCAACACATTTCCCCTAGGGCCCATTCCCCTTTATGCGCTGTATACTCGCACTGACTACAACGACTCACGGATCGAGAATGTAGAGTTTTTTCTCTGCTTAGCTTTGCTCTCCTTATTTTTGCTTCCTTATTTTTTTTCTTGCCTACCGTCTTCTTCTTTTTTTTTACTGCCTTGGCAACACGACTGTTTAGTTGAACAAAACCATGAACTACATAGCTACATTATATCTACGCTAACATGTCTGAGGTTACTCACAGACAGCCTAACTACTCGTTTTTCGACTATAACGAAAACGATCAAATTTTAAACAACACATATATCAAAATACAAGATTTAAATAAGGGGTCGTATGGTAACATCACTTTGGCGAGAAATATCAAGAAGGAGGAATTAGTTGCAATAAAATACTTTTATACGGTAAATAACGACGAAGATGATGATAATCCAAAAGGAGATGTTAATAATTGTCTGTATGAATACAACATTTTGAAGACTTTGAACAATAATATATCAAATAAGGACATTGGCTTCAATTACTCAGATCTTATTATCACCGCAAAGGATCAATTTGATGCTTATTTGGTGATGGATTTTTGCTCCCATGGAGATTTATACGATGCCATAAGGAACGAAACTATTCCAAAGTCTTCTAAGATGTTATTCCACATAATCAACCAAGTGACTAAATCTATATCTTTCATTCATTTGAATGGGGTTTATCATAGGGATATCAAACCAGAAAATATTCTTATTTACGACATTACAAAATGGCACATAAAGCTAACAGACTTTGGTTTGGCTACTGTTGATATGATCAGCAATGAAAAGGATCTAGGTTCTGAACGATACATGGCTCCTGAATTGTTTTATTACGAAAAGAATGAGGCCAACAACTTGGACTTTGATGACGACGAATTGTTTTCCAATGAGAACAATTCCAAACCTTATGATTCGTCTAAAGTCGATATCTGGGCTTTGGGTATTACTATTTTGAATATTGTTTTTCACAAAAATCCATTTGAAATTGCTAAACCTAATCTAGATACTTTGTTCAATTATTATTGTTACAGTAAAGAGGCTATATTGGATATTTTTGATACAATGACTCCTGATTTCTACAACTTAGTGGTGAGTTGTCTTAATTTGAATCCAGAAAAAAGAAATTTTGCGGGTATCTTTGATTTGCTTAATAAATGTAAGCTGTTCACATTTGACGATACTATTTACAACAAATCTGAATATGATCTATACAAAGATATCTATGTTGAAGATTGGGTTGATAATACAATGATATCACCTCCACAAAGTCCTATTCAAACCAAGAACTTTGAGCCCATTGATATCAATACAAAGCATTATGAAACTACAGGTGATGTATTTTTAAGATTACAAAAAGAAGGAAATGTAGTTAACAGTTGGAAAGCAAAGAACTTGAACAAATTAAAGAAATTTAAGAGAAACTATCCAAACCAAAAGTACCAATACAACAATAAAAAGGACAATTATAAAAACAAGAAGGATGGTTATGCAAAAACTAATGATACTTTCTTTAAAAACTACAATTCTAGAAAACCCTTGGGTATACCAAAACCAAATAAACATATCTTGAAATACAATAATAACAAAAAGAACAATAAGTACAAATACAACAACGGAATCTCGCCTAATTTACATAATGCTTCTGAGGGAAAATACAGTGGATTTTCACATAAACCATTATCATTCAAGTCAACACATAATTCATTCACCAACAGTCAGCCAAATTCGTTTGTTACTAAAAATGGTATAAAAAATACACATTATAATAAAAACTTTAATTACTATATGGATAGGAAGTCTAACGGATCATATAATGATGTATCAGATAAAGAAGAAGAGTCTGAGGAAGAGAATATATCAAAGGTAAACAGCCAGGAAGATTACAATGATATTTTTGATTATGAAGAAGAAGTGGAGGAAGAAAAGAATGGGAAGTTTCAAACTGCACATGAGTTTATAAAAGTCCAAGATTCATTAAAGAATTTACAAGCTCACAAGAAGAATTTTTTCAAAAAAAACTATCATGATGAAGATCATTTGTTTACACTAGAGGAAAATAATACAGATCAAGATAATAGCCAAGATACAATCAATGAAGAATTGCCAATTATCAAAAAGAAAAATGCTGGATACTTGACAAGTGATGATGTATTTAAACCCTTGACCAATGTTTCTACAAAGAAAACATACATGTCCCCAGCTAACAGAAGGAACAGTGCATCTCAACCACAACAAAACTATTTTAACGGAAGAAGAAAATCTCATTCTGCAGGCACTTATCTGGATCCAAATACTGATTTATTCCAACTAAAGAAGTTTAATAGACCAAGTTTCATCAATTCTTTAACTTCTAAGCCAACACTTTCTTTTAACAGCAGACACATTGATGTGTTTTCTGATGAAGATGAGGAAAACGATGTTCACTTTGCTAAAAGACATCCTAGAAAAAGTGTCAATGAAGAGATTGTTAGTATGGAAGATTACAAAAATAACTGGTTATCCATGCAATTAGATGACGAGTAATTATATACTTTTATTGATATTCTTAAGCATAGCTGTTTTGGATTTTTTATTTACCTTTTTCAAGTTTTCTATTTTTTCATTAATTACTGTGTGATTCACTTGAGTTTTTAAAAGATCTTTGAAATATAGTTCATTACTGTTAAGATCTATAGCTTCAATTTGTTGTTTTTGGCCAAAAAAGTCCATGATTTTTATATCTTCTAAGTTTTTGTTGCCTGTTATTTTGTAGCCTATATGAGAATGTACCTTGTCGAAACTTAAATAATCGTATAAATCTTGTAAAGTACCGTTGTAATTTCTATTGATGGTGTTTTCTTCTAAAAACTCCAAAACGTAATATGTAAATCTATCTATAACAGCAACACCGATGTCCATATCAGTATGGTGGGAATATGAAGATTCATCTAATTCACTAGATCCAATGGATACTACATTTGGAGCATCAAACTTTGCAAACATGGTGTTAGCCTGACACGTATCAATCATAAAAAATATTTGCTTATATCTTTCTTTCAACCACATTTCATTAAACGCCATGTTCAAATCCTCACTGACAATTTCTTCAAAATCTTGGAACTTTAAGAAATTTTCACCACCGTGCCCAGTCATATACACAAACACATTTGAATCTTTATTTGTTAATAATTTCTTTGAATTTGTTTGGTATTCGAATTTATTTGTTAAAATTTTGATGAAGTTATCAACGGTTACTTCATATCCTTTATAATCAACCTCAATGTTATTATCAAAATTGTAAAGATCAATGTTGTGGTCTTTGTTATTAAAGATTGAACCAGGATACAAATTTCTGGCATTACATGAAACATCATCTGCCAACATTAATATAATTTGATTGTCCGGAATACCTAGTCTTTTCACTGTGTGATATATAGAAAGAGTATTGGCCATGTGTCTGTAGTTGAACCAAAATCTAGAAGTGCATACTAAGACTGCCCAATTGTTGATATTTTCATCAACAGCAGAGGTTATATTAGCAAATAATACAAACAATAAAATAAGTATAGAGCTGATAAGCTTTAAAAGCATTGCTGTATGTGTGAATGAGCTCTTGTTGTCTGTTTTGGTGACATAATATCCAGTCTAATTTCAATTTATCAAGAGCATTAATAACAACAAGACTAATAAAGCCTTTTTTCAAAAAAATATATATCTGTACACATGAGCCAAAAATGAAATTTTCAATTAAATCCGATTAAGTAATATGCGGATATAATACAATGTCATAAAAGTGTTAAATGCTTATGTACAATGTAGTCCACATTTATTGTAGGTGAGTATAACCCCCCCAGCTGCAAACAGTTTTCACTAACACACAAAAAATTCAATCAATAAGTTGTATATTTATATATCACTCTATAAATTCAACCGTTAAACTACTCATCTTTAAGTTTTTTTCATCTATAGTCTTTCCCAAGTGTTCTATTAAGTTACTTCCATCTACATGTAGTTCAAAGTATTCACCTTCAGGAAAGTTTTCTACGTCGCTTTTACAAACAGCAAACAAAACTTCAATTTTGCTTTCCAAAGCAAACTTTTTCACCAGTCTTTTACCGTTATTGAAGATTCTAAATTGTATTCTTGTTGATGGTGATGAAGCAGGCGGTTCTGTGTATTCAATTGGTGATATGCTATCAAAGAGCTGCTTGTATTCATCAATTTCATCTATGTCTTCAGCAACTTTATCATCTTTTGGAGGTTCAAAAGAAATAGTCTCAACTACCTCTTCACTTTTTTCTTCAATATTATTATCATCGTCTAAAACAATGGCATCTGGGTTGTTATTCACATAAAGTTCTACAAATTTGTTTAGCTCATCTATAAAAGTTCTTTTGTTTTGTATTCCCCCATTCCAACTTTCCATCAAAGCACCTGTTAGCGGGTCTATAATTCCAATGACAGGTAGTTCAACTCTATCGCCAAATTCATCTCTTACAACACCATCGTTTACAATTTCTGTGTTTTTTGTTCTTACAATCCCAGGGACTTTATTTTCAAGTGGGTACAAAAGCATGTATTCCCTACCTGAACGTTGAGTCTTCTCAAATTGATTAAACAAAAAGTATCTTCTGATTATATTTTTAATTTCAAGATCAGACCAAATATCTCTATTCAACTTCATACACTCAAAGTTGTTCACATCTTGAATGTTTATTAAAATCCACTTATTTTTCTTTTGTCCGTATTTCTTCAATGTATCTATGTTATGACCCCTTTCAAATATTATATCAGTTGGTTTAGAAAACATTCTTTTTAATTTTTCAGCATGGGTTTCCTTGGTTCTTAAGTTCCCATTGTAATCAATCTCTATAATATCACTATCATCACTTTCTTCACTACTGTTATAATCTGAGTATTCTTCTTCTGACAGTTCAAATTCTTCTGAGCTTTCATCTTGTGATTCAATCAGATTTTCGAAATATCCACCTACACCGCCGTATTGAATTTCCGGTATGACCACACGCTCTTGGTGTTCTTCTTCGTCTGAAAAATGATTTAAAACACCTGTGCTAAATGACATTGGTGGCTGATAGTCATCTTCTACAGGAGGATCAAATGTCATAGGTTCTCTTTGTTCAGAAACATAACCACCTGTGTCGAAGTATAGTTGAATAGCTTGGTTCAAGTCATTATTTGACATTTCCAAGTAGTTATGAGCTGTTGTGGCATCAGGACAGTTGGTGATTGATATAAAAATTGGCACATTATCCTCAATAGTAGCCATTATTCAGTATAATAATATTATTTGTTTGGTTAATCTTTGGTTTTATGATGATTATTTGTGTTTTTATGAGTTTTAAAATGACGTTAAGAAGCTACAAAAAAAAAAAGCTATGGTACCCTAATATAGACATGTGACTGAAGAAACGTGCCCCTATAAAAGTGAGTGTTTTTCATATCAGTTGGTGGTATATTTGTTCATTATAAAGAGTAATTAGTGCGTTTTTTTGAAGAATATATGTGCTGATAAAAATCCGATTATTCAAGTAGTATAGATGGTATAATACTGGGGGTTTTTTTTTGTAGATGATTGCAAAGATTGACGGTTGTATAGACAGATGGCACTTGTGTGTGAAGCTGAAGTGCTTATCTCCGATAGTCGGAGATAATAATCCATATTTTTTAAAAATCAATCACGTGCCTGACACAAACATACACTTGGTAGCGCCATGATTAAAGTTACAAAGGCCGAGGACCCCCAAAACACATAACTGTATCAATGACCATCTGTTACCTCCGGCAACAACCAAAAAAAAAAAAAAATGGCCCAATGTAGAAATATCAAAAATGACCGCAAATCATTTAGCTACTCGCTGTGTCTCTTTTTATTAATAGGTGGATTTTTCTATTTGGCTTTTTTTTTATTAACTTGCGCGCTGTTCCCGGGTTTATATAACAGATTTCAAACACGTATGAAACAAATGTGACCTACTTTTTTTTTGCTGTTGGGTTGCTAATCGAATGGCTTCCATTAGATATGTAACAGCTTGAGGGCCTTTTTGGGTAGCGATTGGTTAACTATGCTTATATTGTTTTATATTAAAAACATACTTAAAATCAATATGAAGTTTATTGATTAATGCATATAAATAGAGTATAAAAAACCAATATATCTATATATAAATAGAACAAGCACTTTTATACTTGGATCATTGCTTTACCTGATGAACTTAAACGAGTCCAATATCAATCTGAACAAAATAGTCGATGGAAATGATATTCCTACACCTTTGAGGCAGGATATCTCACATAGAATCAAAACCATCGAAGATTTAAAGTTTTTTTTGGTCACAGCACCTATAAAATGGATGCCAAACCAAATCTTGAGAAAATACTATCTAAATGACCAACTAGGGTATATTTCTTGTATTTATTGGGACAATCTATACTACATAACAGGTACAGACATAACAAAAATACTTATCTTCAGATTTGAAATGTTTGGAAGAAAGATTATCAATAAGAAAAAATTTGAAGAAGGAATATTTTCTGATTTGAGATCTTTAAAAGTTGATGAGGATTGCATTTTACAACTGCCAAAGTCTGAAATGTTGCAATTTTTAAACAAAAATGCCTGTATAAAAACTCAAAAGAAACAAAAGGTATTTTTTTGGTTTTCTGTTCTTCATGATAGGCTATTTGCCGATTGTTTGGAAAGAGATTGCAAAAGAGAATTTGAACTTGAAATCCTTCTTCAAGACTTGAAGCTTGACCAAGATAACGATGATTTATTGAAGAAAATTGATAACATTAAAAAATCAATCACAACAGAACCTGTTTTTGAACCAGCTATATCATTCAAGTACAAATATCAAGATATGAACAGTGAAATCCTCACAAGCAAATCACCAAATTCGAGGTTTAACAGAACCAAAAACAAAGCTGATGACATCAACAATGCCAATAAAAACAAATTGTACGAGCAACTTGTTGTTTACATGCAATCTTTAGATATGGTTAAGACTCCATCAATCAACAACATTAAGTTTAACTTTGAAAATGACAATTTAGTTGAAAACGTAAATCTTAAAATTTCGCCATTGACCAAACTTTCGCCTAAGGATAAACAACCAAACAATGATAATATACAAGTTAACATAAACAACAATAAAATAAACACAGAGAAAACAACCGGTTTGGCCAAGAAGAGAAAAAAATTAAGCCTCACTATTGATGTTCCAGATAGTAATAATATCAAAGTGAATCATGATGGTGAAAAAGATAGCAATTATTCAGTTGCTGAAATAGAATACAATGATAAAATCAATACTCATTTACATCAGAATAAGCAAAATGAACTACCGATAACAGATACATACAAAGATGAAACCCCTACTAACGTACAAAAAAAACCTAAGTTTAACAGCTTTGTGCCCAATTATAACAACAGTGCTAATCAAGAATACAACAAGTTCATTGAACACATGATTTCTCCTATGGGAGGCTATGTTAACCCCTTCCAAATGCAACAAGTCAATTCTCAATCCACTAACATAAATGATAAGTTCTTTTTTAATGGTGTTGGCTTCACACCAATTAGATCTGCCTTTCCAGAAATGATGACTGGTAACGCATACTTAACAAATGCGTTTACCAACATTAACAATAATAATCCTAATGAACCCAACAAAACAGGCCAAGATGGAAATCCATCACATTTGAACATGTTATCAAACATGCCTTTATTTACAGGTAACATGACTAATGTTCAATGGGGGTTTATGAACAATTCAGATGGAGGTTTCTCCAGTATACCTCCTTTGACTTCAGCAAATGAGGGTGTAAAAACGTTTAGTTCAGGTATAGGTAAAGACGAATCTACGAAGAAAGAGGATAGATCATGATAGCAAAGTTGTAATTAATGCTTAAATATACAACTAACTTCATGGTTCTTGTAAAAAAAAATAAAAAAAACTAATAATAATCCATAAGCATATACGTAGTGCAAACATCTTTCAGACTGAATATTTTTCAATCATTATTATATAATATAATCAATTAGCTTTTACATTAATATTTGATTTCTTTTCTTTTTTATCGTTGTTGTAGTAGAAGATAATATTTAGCATTTCTATATGCTCTTAATTAAAACAATAAACCAAATAGTTATAACACGTTTTGATTTAACAACTTTAAACCCCACAAATTGCTGTTTAACAAAAAATAATAAATAAAGTATATAAATCTAAAACATACCAGGGATTTCAGCATCTTCCCTCATCAATCTACTCTCATACATTTGACTTAGTAAACCCTTGTTTACAAAGTCTTCTATAATCTCAAAAGTAGAATCCACATTTGGTATCGGATCAAATGGATAATTCTTAATATTCTTGTTGTTTAGTATAGAAATCTTGGATAATATTGGGTTATTTGATATGATCGTATTCATTCTTATAAAGTTTGTTGGAATGCCATTAATGAAGTGAGCATTGGTAACCTTAGCGCTACTGATTTTCAATAAGTTGTCATTCTTTATGACAACATTATCAATTTTGGACCATATAGAATTCAAATATGACAATTCTTTATCAGTCCATATATCTTTGTAACTTTGCAAGTAGAAATCCAAACACAATTCATCATATTCAGAAATGAACTTATTGTTTTCATAAGAATCTTGCTTTTTAAGAGCAATCTTTAAAAATTCATTCATTCCCCAATTCAACGTATATTGGGATTTATTCAAATTATGATTACTATTGTCGTTTCCAACAAAAAAATGTTTTTTCAAAAATACCTTCAATTTTTGTTCATCTTCTAATCTTATTAATGCAAGAACTCCTGAAAACATAATGTTCAAACATTTCCACTCCTTGTACTTATTAACCAACCCGCTTTCACAATACTTTATTATCCAATGGTAATCTGAACTTTTTATCCAGCAGTCACCTGCAAAGTACTTGATTCCCATTGGATCCTCAATAGGTGATAAACTCAAAATGGCTTTACACCATTCACCAACAGTTCTGTATAAACCTTTACTGTTTAATACTCTGGTGTATTGTAATAATACTAAATAGTATATTCTGTTGTAGAAATAGTTGTAAGGCAGTTGATTAAAACCATTGAATTCAAATTGTCTTTTCAATGATCTATCAATCACAAAAACAGCCCTATTCAACAAAGAATTGATTTCAGGGAATTTGTCGTTGTTTTGGTCAATATTGTTACTTTGAATCAATAAAACTTGCAGCAATTGGTAAATGTACAACAAGTTGTAATAGTTATTGTAATGTCTAGCTTCGACCATAAATTGGTTTACATCTTGGGATAATTGAATGTTTAAATAAAATGAAGTATTACTCTTCACGTTATTTTCTACATCCACAGGAGATATTTTGTAATAATTCAAGTTTTTCAAGTCTTTTAATTCATCAAAATCAGCCTTAATAACATCTTTCCAATCATTTATTCTTTCATTCTCCCAATTTTTCAAAATATACTCATCTGTGCTCAATTTGTCCATTTGATAGGTTGAAAACCAAGTAGGTATGTAATCTGCTCTTACATGTGAAAACTTCAAGTTCTTACTCAAAGTCTTTCCTTGAGGCACAATTTCAACACCATTTTTCTTGATCCCCCATGGTTTAATCATTCTTTTTAATACTTTCAGTTGTGGATGTGTAGTTTCTATCAAATCATCTGATAATGTTTCTTTATCAAGATCATCAAATAACAATCTCAACTCAGTTTCAAAATCCAAATACTTCTTTTTATTAAGTAATGATGAATCTAATGGATTGTATAAGTCCTCTAATACCTTTGAATAATCAGGTAAAAACTTTGTATAACCTGTATCATCTAGCAATGAACTCATTGAAGATAACATTTTTTCGTTCAAATTCTTTATATCTACTTGCTCCTTAGCTGATGTGTTGCTATTCTTTGATAACTTTATGTCTTTCAACAATTGATTAATTTCATCATTTTCAGACTCAGATGTGCTTGATGTGGATGGATCTGATGGTATATACTTTGCAGCTTTTTTCTTTTTTTTTTGCAATTTCTTTTTATTTGTAGTTGTTTTTTGAATGATTGGTTCTGGTTTTTCAATTACTTCCATATCATCAACTTCTTCGTTGTAATCATCAGATACATCTTCAGGTTGAACAAACTTGAAAACATTTTGCTTGTTTTTACTTTTGCTAGAATTGTTGGTATTTGTTGTGATCTTTTCATTGATCATATTCAACAACGCCAAATCATCATCATTTTTATTTCTTCTTCCCATTTCTATACAAGTTGAATACTTTAATATTGTTTGGTTCTTGTTGAAGTATCATTTTAACTCTATTGAATAATTCTTTTTTCACAGCTTTTTCTCTACTCTTTAAAAGTTTAAATGACGTTTATGCGGAGTTTAGCATTACCGCTACCAAGTTCTACAAACAATCTCAGTTTCTTTTTCTTTTTTTTTACTAGGGGTAAAAATTCCCTAATTAGGAAATTTTCACACAAGAGCATATTATTCTTAAAAATTGAAAATAATGCTTCTGACTTAAAAAGTAAGCATTATAATTGAATCTTATTGAATAAGAGTAATACTGAGTAATAACCAAGAAACAACAGCAATCATTACATAAAATGGCTAAAAAAAAAACTGAGAAACAAAAAGATTTTGTTAAAAAGAAACTGAAAGTTGGTAAAAAACTGACTAACAGTAATGAAACTAGCATTAGTTTTAACAGTAAGAAAATTAGACTAGCTAATCAAAGAAAGATCAATCAACCTATTGAAAAGTTACCTAGTGGTACTGCACCAAGTCAACAGGTCATAACTAATCAAGAACTATTGACTAAGATTTCTTTGTTGAAACATTATTCTAACATACCTAGAAAAGAAACCTTAATAACATTTATAAAGTGCTTTGATCAACTAAATCAACTACAGTTAATCAACTTAATCAAAAACTCATTGCATTTGTTTATAGATCCAGATTTTGCAGTTAGAGAAGAATTTTGTAAGTTTTTGGAATTGGTCAATGAGCATCACCCAGATATCATAATTGCTAACTTAAATAATGTAATGCTATACATAATTAATGGAATAACTCATATTTTAAGAGATATAAAGCTTCATACTGGTAAGTTCTTACTAATCATATTATCCAACAAGTTGATTACCATTGAAAAAATTTTAATGGTTAATAACAAGTTCTTTTTAAATTTGTTGAATGGTATTTTGGATATTATTGGTATCGATAGAAATATCAAATCAGTGAATAAAAACAGTAATTTGATTGATAAACAAAATTTAAAATTGAATAACTCTACAATGTCCGGAAATGTTACCTTATCAAAGAAAACTATCACATATAAACTTAACAACCTGAAAGCTTTGCAAATGTTCTTAACCAAGATTTTAAAAAGAGATGTTAATTCTAATGATCAAGGTATTATAAACTGTCATCTTCCTTCCAATACTTGTCAACCATACACTAGATTGCAGTTATTTAGCACAAAGTTAGCAATTAACAATATCAAAGAATGGAATTCTAATATTTCTCAAACTGATAAAGAAATTAGTAATGCTGATTTTGTCTCCTTTCAAGATTTCAATGCTAGAGTCAATGTCATAAAGGAAGACTATTTAGATATTATAAAAATCAACTTAGAAATGATTAAAAAAGATTTTGGATATGCTGAATCAGACAGAAAAGGAAACAGTGAGTTAGGTAGAGTTGCCAACAATTGTTTAAATATATTAGAAGAATATCTATAAGGAAAGTAGTTTTTTTTTTATTTTATTTTTATTTTTATTTTTTGTTATTATCATTTATCTTTCTGTTGAAACTATATATAATTGTGTTATAAACCAATACCCCAATTATTCTTTTGCAGTTTGTCTTTAGCCAAAATCTCATTTTTAAACTTTTCTTCAACAAATTGTTTATTGAATGGTATTATATTAGATTTGGTCATTCTATTGAGATGTCTTTTTTGGTTTCTAAAATCTTTACCACAATCCAAATACATTGATAGTCTATTCTTTGCATGGCTGCTCTTCTTTATCATTCTGTACTTGATCTTTTTATCCGCATTCAAGATCTTTACATTTTTCAGAATATCAAATACTACCATACTTCTTGTATCTTTCTCATTATAGTTGAAATGCTTACTTTTCTTTCTATCCTGTTTAGAGATTTTTCTACCTTTATTGTTAATCAACGTTTTATCCACTTTAACTGCTTCTTCTTTTCCTTTATTCTTTTTTTTGTTCATGTCAGTAAATGTTATAACAACTCCATTGCTCAACTTGATTTCAGCTGCTTTTTCTAAATACCTTTTAAAATTCAAATAAAGCTTCAAATTATTAAATGCAACTTTATACTTTCCACTACGTTTGTCCAGTGGCTCCAAATTTGTAATTCCTTCAGGTAAAAACTCACGTATTTCATTGTACAACATGATTCTATTTCTCATTTGGGGATTTGATATCTCAAAAGTGAACAGGTTTTCATTCATGGCATCACTGAATATAGGCTTTTTAGGAAGCTTTAAGTATATTCCTTTATCCAAATTATATCTATTTTCATAGCACACTCGACAATCTTTGCTTGTAAAAAAATTCAAGTATACTGTTGTTGAAGATAATGACGATCTTATAATATCTTTCACTTGCACATGAAACTTATTGTTGATGATTTGTTTTAGTCTTTGCTTGTTGTTTTTTATCAAGAGTAGTTTAAAATCAACAAGCATTAGCTGTTTGATCTGTTTTTCTTCTATAAAATCAACTTTATTACTACTTGAATATTCAAATCGAGAATTATTGTTAAACCTTGACATAGTGTGTTCGTAAGCTCTTGGTTTTTGTTCAGATCCTTTTGGTCATGTGTTATGTCGATGTTTTTAAGCAGCTTATTCAAGGATTCTTTTGAAAATATTTTTATTGGTAGCGTTTGTTTAAATAATCAAAGAACTAAGAGGATTTCTTTTTTTTTTCCACGTTATATATTACAAGATGCCATATTGAAGAACAGTTTGAATAAACCAATACAACTCTCTCTCTCTCATTAAAGAATATATCTCTGTTTTTTTGGCAAATGAATTATAAATCTAATGAAGAAAAGGAATTTAGAAAAACGCATACCAAACATCTTTTCAACAAATTTGTGAGAACTTCAGAAGATGAAGATATTTTTCCAAAAGAATTAACGTCTCTTTACTTTTTAAAACTACTGCAATCTAGCAAGAAAAACAAAATCATTCTGCCTGAAGAACTTCGAGGCAAAGATCTAGGAAAAGTCCGAAAAACAAGTAAATGGAAGTATCCAAAAACATCAGTGTCAAAACCAAAAGATTTTAAAGAAAATGGCCCCAGTCTCATATGTAACGAATGCTATGAATACATGATACCAGGAAAGAGTTATAAAATATACCTTAAAGATGATAAAACACTTGTAAAACAGTGTTTGAAATGTGGATTTGAAAAGAAACAAGAAATAAAACAACCGGAAATAAAGCAAGCACCAGTACAAACAGATGCAAGCAAGAAACAAAAAATGAAGAATAAAAATAAGCTAATCATTCATCAAAAGCTCAAGCAGAAAAAAACCAAACAAGAAAACAAGTCTGTGTCTATGAATTTAATGGATTTTTTATCATGATTTTATATATACTACAAAACTACAAACCCGTCATAGTCATCCTTATCTAGGAGTTTCACCTCTTCTTTAGTAAAGCTTTCTCTTATACAATGTCTTACATAGACTCTTTCTCTAAATTCATTATCATCTGAATACATCCAATTATCGTTATTCAACAACTGTTGATCATTTTGTGATAATACCAATTTCCAAGGAGAATTCTTCAAAAAAATGTAGTTTATTGGTGGTGAGTAGTCATCTAGAGAAATGACAGTTTCCCAATTCATTCCCACTTTTCTTTGTCTCATCAAAGCCTTGCATGTCTTGATAATATTTACATTGTGTGATGTTTTTATCTCCTTCGTAAGTGTATCTTGGAAGTTATTAGTCAAAGTTAAAAATTTTAGTCTTGTTTCTTCCGAGTATAGAAAAGTCAACACTTTGGATTTAATTTGAGGATGGTTTATTATCATCAAGCTTATAAAAGAAATAAGCAAAATAGGTTTGAAATGAATTTTTAGTAAAAAGGACAATGCTATTGTCGCAAATAACAGCAAACTACTCAATATTGTCTTGTCTTCATCTTTCCATAAGAAAAACTTGTTTAATTTATGTACCATGAAATCCCATGCTTCTATGTACAAAGACATTCTATTTTGTAGGTCAGTTATGTTTAATATGAATTCTTTAGATAATTCCTTTTCCGGTTGTATACTGACTGTATTCAAAATAGCTTGTTGGGAGAATGTGTTTCGATCATTTATGATAAACTCATTTGGTTTATACTTTTGATAGTAATTTGGTGTGATCAACTGGGTGTATATTAAAGTAGGTACAACTATTATAAATAACTGCGGATATATGATCAAATAACATACAATAATCATGAATGATATAGTAAAGAAGTTATTTCTCCAACTCATTATCTCTTCTATAACATCAACTAGAAAAAAAGGCACAGATAATCTAGAATTCAAGTTTATAAAGTTTCTAGACATAATTTGTAAAGACAATCCTGGTCTTGAGCCTGCGTATTTCATTCTGTTTTCGTATGATAGCATTTTAAGTAGATGATACTTGTCATTAGAAAAAATTGAATTTTCACTGGCTGGTATCTGTAAATACTTATTCTTGTTTGATTTTAATATAGATTCAAAATCTGTTAATGATGCTTCATTTGATAAAAGACTATTTGATGCAGAAGAAGGCAAAGACATGTACAAAAGTTTTTCGATTAACTTCTCAGAAGCATATTGATTTGCCATTTGTGATAGCGGCTTTAAAGGTTCCTTAGCATGGCTTGTGCTTTGTGTATTTGCATCATTTGAATCGGCTGAAGATTGAGTATTGAAAAAACTCGACACAACATCCATTATGAATCAGATGAGTAGAATGGTTATATGTTTGGTTACATATATTGAGACTTTAGTGCTTTTAAGGCCCAATTCCTCAACAAAAAAAAAATAAGGTTGGTTACAACGCTTCTATTGAGGGGGATATTAGATTTTTGGTGTCCTAACTAAACTTACCCGAAGCATTTACCAATATATCCCTTTTTGGAAATGTCGGTTTTTTTTTAAATCAGAGAGAATGCCTCGGTGTAGATATTATGGTGATTTAACTACGCGTTATGGATCAAGAATGTATTAATAGGAGATAATACACCAAACCCCGCAATACACTATGACAAATCTACTAACTAAATCTAACAGTTTTAAAAAATTTAGATCCGAAAATAAACTTGATAGTGACAGTACAAGCAATACATCTTCAAGGCCAAAATTGTTTTCAAAAAAGTCAATAAAATTATTCAATAATAATACCTCTTTAAGTTTGTCAAATTTGAACAATGACAACAAAAGTCATAATACGGTCTTGAATAACAACAGAAATTTGAATTTAGACGTGGTAACTTCAAATGACAATAAAGCGAATTCAACACCTTTGAAACCTGTATTGAAATCCAAGAACATTGTTGTAAGATTGAACGATTACAACAGAATGAACAATAGCACGCCTATCCATATGAAGCAAAGCAGCATATCTAGTAGCAATGTCAAAAATACAAGACAAAATAACATGTCTTTGAATAAATCTGCTTCATTTAATGCTAGAAACATGTCTGAATCTCATTCACTAGAAGAAAAACCTATACTGGAAGTAGCAAAAACAGAACTAAACATACCGGAACCATACATAAACATATACTCACAAAGCAATGCCAATACTAGCATGACGCTATTTGGAAGAGAAGATAGAAGAATGAAGGAATCTTTGTTGATTTATGACGAAAAAAATTACAATTATCTGAATAGCCTAATCAACAGCAAAAATAATAAGTATTATAAGTTGAAATTGATGGATTTTGATTTTAAAATGTATCTAGAAGTGCTGGATAAAGTCAAGAACGTGGAGATAGGCATTATAGATTACTACATCAAAACAATAACTGAAAGCAATTGGGTCTCGTATAGAGAAATAACTGAGTTAAAGCAGAGATTGAATCTGATTACTTCCAGTTGGGACAAGAGATTGGACTTTTACTATTCAAATATGGTAATTTAAAGTGTGCGGGTAACCTATTGCGGAGATAAGCTTATCCCATCATTTTTCTCCCATAATAAATTAACATTGCTTTTTTTTTTTTTGCCTTAAGTCTGGCTTTTCTGAAGGAAATAACTAAAGAAGCCAATTCACATCACCACAAAGCCACTTGACAATCATGTCTGACAATACGGAACAAGAAAGAATACTTAAGTTACTAAAGAAAACTATCATTGAAATCAAAGGAGAAAAAGAAATAACAGAAAACATACAAAAAAACAACGAAGAATATTTGAACGATGGTTTAGATTATATTCTCAAACTACTACAGATATACAACGTATTAGACAGTGATAATCAAGAAAGTGTGAATAAAAATCAAGAGATTATAAACAAGTACATGAAGAGATTGCATGAAAATACCAGAAATTAATAGCAGATCAAGAGAATTGACCAAAAAAAAAGAAAAATAAAGCATAGAACGGAATTGTTTTTTTTTTTTTTAAACCCTCAAAGTATGTGAACATGGAGCAAAATCTTTGAAATAAATACATAATATATATTAATCATATACCTAAAAGCTGTATTTTAATCTGATTTATAGATTCTGCCAAAAATTTCAATGTTTTTTATACCATATTAGCTGTGTACTTTGCCTAGTATTTCTATGAAAAAATATAAGAATTAGCGTGAAATATGATCCTTATTGATACGGGAAGGGAAAAATTTAAAAAAACAACATTATGATTAATTGAATTAGAATATGATTAAATAGAGTTTTAAGAAGTGACCCCCAATAATTGAAAACACATAAGATTGAAGAAGACGATATTAACATGGCAGGTAACAAATCTTCTAATTTTAACAAAAATATTCAAACAGTCATCAAATACGGTACCACGATAGCCACAGCTTCGTATTTACTTTACAAGGTGTATGATAGTTTTTACCACACTGAAGAAGCAAGTTTCGAGACTGAGATAGATGATGAAGTTTTAGAATTGGATCAATTTGATGAGCTAATCAAATCTATCAATGTTCCATTGCTTCAAGAACTTAAAGAGCTCAAAAAAAGCATAAAGAAGAGTGACGATGACGAAATCAAAATGAAATTATGGAAAGAGCTTAGTGAAAAGACCATAATTTCGTTGTTGAATTTGATATTGATACGTAAAGTATTGAACACAATAATAAAAAACACTACAGTCTCAACAAGTCACAAAAAAACAATCATTTACACATACTTCAAGCATGTTCCTACATCACAAGTACAGATTTTGAATAATATGATCAGATTGAAAGACGAAGACAGTCCCGATTTGATAATCATGAAGGATTTAAGCTACACAGAGTTTATAAACTTCATTAAACAAAGTATACTTGATCAAAACATAGATAATTTGAGTATCTTTTTGAATTTCAACAACAGAAGCATTCAGGAAAGCTTAAACGATCTGGAAATCATCAATGATGACGATAAAGAAATCAAATCCATACAAAAAGATATAGTGCATATACTCTATGATGACAACGATTTAGAATACGATGATTTGATTGATTATTTGGATCATTTTGATAATGAAACTGAAGATCAAAACCAAATGTCCGAGGGTAAATTTGCCATGTTTATCACAGTATTAATAAAGAAGATTGATCACGTTATTGGTGCTATTTAGGCTTTCATTTGCTATACGGTCTTCTTTCAGGGCAAAACTTTATATATTACCTATTTGGGTAATGTTTTTTTTTAAAATCCCCCCCCCCCAAATACACTTATGTAAAGCACCATTCGATTTTTAAACCAGTAACCAGCTAATATGGTGCGTATTTTTTTTTTCTTCTTGTTAGACAAGAATTAACACCAATTTCATTGATACACTCAATTAAACCCCATACCGCTATACAACAGATATCCAATGGACAACGAAGAAAAGACCATTATTTTAGTATCAGGAGAAGGTGTTGAGCACCAAGTTCTTCAATCGATTATTAGCAAGTCTATTTTGATCAAGAACTTCTTACAAGATTTCCAAAATGATAAGAAACAAAACACCAATGCAAAATCCTCTTTAATGGATGATATCAATGACATTGATGATGACGAAGATGAAGAAGTTGAGGAGCAAGCTGCGCCAGAAGAAAACGATATAGTAATGCCAATACCAAATGTTAGATCATCTATACTAACCAAAATCATCAAATGGTTAGAACATCACAAGAACGACACTGCATTAGATTATAATAACGATGGAACTTCCTCTACATCAGTGGATGACCTAAGAAGAACAGACCCGTTGGATGAGTGGGATAAGCAATTTTTTTCCATCAATCAAGAAACTATGTACGAAATCATATTGGCAAGCAATTATTTGAACATACCACAACTTTTGGACTCTGGTTGTAAGGTCATAGCAAACATGATCAGGGGTAAGTCTGATGTTGAAATTAGACAAATATTCAACATTGAAGATGACTTCACCAAAGAAGAAAAGGAGGCTATCCGTAGAGAAAACGAATGGGCTGAGCAAATATAGATCTTATGTATGTTGATTATTTTTTTTTTTTAATAAAAAGACGGTTTTTAGAGAAAACAGTGGGTGTCAATGGTGTTAAAAATTGAAACCTGCTGTTGTTTGTTTATATTTTATATACTTGACTGTGCCAATTGTGGTTGCTTGTCGGTCATAATGCTCAGTTCACGTGCAGTGATCCTCTCAGAAGTAAGGACTCTCCCAATTGTGGTTGCTTGTCGGTCATAGTGCTCTGCTCACGTGCAGCGATCCTCCCAGAAGTGAGGACTGTGCCTATTACAGCAACTAACCCAACTATGTCCATCCTTTCAAGCATGGCAAAGGGGAAAGGTCTGCTTTCGGGTTTAAACAATCCGCAGCTTCCGTTTTGGGACTTTGCAGTATTCGGGCAACTAAATTTTTATTTTTATATCCGAAATTAGCCCCGGGTTTAACAGCTGGAAAAACAGGAACTTTTTTTTAAAAAAATAAGGGAGAATTAACGTGAGACCGAAAAATTACGCCTTATAGAACAAAAAAGGATCATATGGGAGCAGGGGATTTTTAAAACTATAAGGTTTAAAAAGTTTATATTCGTTGTAAACATAAACTAAACCAAACTAAGAATTAGCAGTTGAAACAACAGTCTGCTATATAAACATCTGAACGTATCCGATTTTTTATTCAATTCTACTTTTTTTTTTGTTAGTATAAATCCAATCGAACTTAGCTTCTTTTCTTCCTTTCATATATATTCGAAATGGTTTCTATAGACTCAGATGCTACTAGTAGCTCGAGCAAAAAGCCTAAAGAAAAACTTATGCACAACTTTATGTCTGCTATGGAGCATTTACTTCCTATTGGGAACGATAAAAATCATGAAACCTCGACAGAACACCAACATTCTAATGCTTTAAATACTTTCGAAAAGTCCAATTCTTTTCTAAACAATTTAAATTCAATATTACAAACAGGACATTCTTCTAATAACTATCATGAAAATACGCAATCAGATGTTGATATATTTAATGCAAAACAACGTATAAGACCTGATATTAATTTCACAAGCTTGGATAACAGAAAATCTATATTTAGCGATACTGAATTTGAACTTAATCACAATCCAAAAACTGCTTACACCAACAATGATTCATCATCATCAACGAAAGAAAACTCTATAAAATCTATAGGATTTTTACATGTTAACAAATCTCCTGTGAATTATGAGTCTGATGATGACATTGGAGAAATTCAAGAAGAAGAGGATCCTAACTTGGAGATAACTGATGATTACATTATTACCTCGCAACCTTTAAAAGAAGAAAATCAAACCAAAAGCAATTCTACCTCAGGTTTTAAATTATCAACTCCACAAAGATCAGTTTCAGATGTGCCTAAAAGAGCATTAACTATGTCTGAATCGGAAGCAAAGAGTTCTAGCTATAATTCTGGTTCAAAGACTAGAAATACAAAACATAAGTTAAAACCCTTTTGTAGCTCTGGTCAAAGCTCTGATAATAACAGAGAATCTACAAACGATAAGAATCCTTCTAAAATAAGAAGAAGTGGTACCATATCTTTGGCACCATTAGGGATGACCAAGTTGAAAAATAGGTTGAGAACTGAATCTATAAGCAAAAAAGACATATTGGAAGGTAACGCAAGATCTAAAAATAACAGCTCCAACTGTTTGATGGCTTTGAATAGAACTAAAAGTGATACACCCACTACAGGATCAGCAAAGTCAACTAGCTCTGATAATGACAAAGACAACAATTCATCATCAGCCAATTCAGCAGAAAATAAAAGTACTGTCAAAGAAGAGGTATTTTCATGTGCTCTTCAAAAGGACATTTTGATTCAAGGTAAACTAACTCTAAATTCTGATCATTTGAATTTTAAAAGCAAGATTTTTGGAATCAAAACAGATATAGACATTAATATTAAAGATATTGTCCAACTAGAAAAGAAGACTACCGCTATGGTATTTCCAAATGGAATAATAGTGAAAACTTTAGATAAAAGTTATACATTTGCCTCTTTCTTAAACAGAGATTCTGTGTTTGAAAAAATTATGGAGATATGGAGTGATTCCATCATGTCTGGAATCCATAATGATTCTCCTTCCAAAAAATCAAGACCAAAGCTACCTAACAAAAGAAGTTCTAGTAAATCCAAAAATATCACTTTTAAAGTACCGGAAATATTCAATGGTGATGGTGATGCTTTAAAATTAAAAGCTCCTGTTAAAAAGATGATTCATGGAATTATAGACTCTTCTTCGGAAGATGAAGATTACGATGCTTCTAGTGACAGAATTGATTCAGATCGATCTGAAGATGATAGCATGCAAAGTGATGATGACGAAGAGGATGAAGAGGATGATGACGATGATGATATGACAACAGATGAAGAATATGAAGAGGAGGATAACAGCAAAGAAAGTAGTTCATCAAACGAAAACAATAAAGGCTTTGGTCCTGATAAAGGTAAAAAATACGAACCTAACCTAGATAGCTATTCCAAAGAAACTGACGTTGCTGACTACACCATCAAAAACACTACGTTGGGGAAAGTATTTAAAATTATATCTGACAAAATGTATGATTTACTAGAAAAAGGAGGTAATAACAAAATATCAGAAGTACCAAAAATATATGATGAAGATGACAATGGAGAAAAATTAAAAGATGGCCATTACAAAAGAGAATATTCTTATACAAAACCATTGAATAGCTCTTTGGGTCCTAAAGAAACAAAATGTATGGTTAAAGATCTTCTTGAAAAGGTTGATTTATCGAAGTACTTCATCATAAAACAGATTACTGAAACTCCGGATGTCCCATCTGGTAAGTCTTTTCATGTTATTACAAACATCATATTCTTTTGGTCCGGTGAGGATACTGTACAAATAAGGGCTTTCACTAAAGTCGTGTGGACAGGAAAGTCGTGGATCAAAGGGCCTGTAGAATCCGGAAATACTTCAGGCCAAAAGGCATCGATGGAATCTTTAGCTGATGAAATTCAAAACTTCAATGACTCTAATGATCAAACGTCCAGTTCTAGTAATGCTACAGCCGGAAAGTCTAAAAAGAAGAGTAAGAGTAGCAAGAAATCCAAAAAATCTGGTTCAAAAGAAAAATTGCAAGCTGACCAAGAAGAAAAGACAGAAGAGCCAGATAGCGGTAATGGTATGATTAGTACGATTACCGGCTTACTTCCTGATTTTAAATCAATGTCACAATACCTAACTTGGCTCATTATCGTATACTTGATTATCGATCGATACAGAACTAATTCATCAATATCCAAGCACCTCAAACTTCAAAACAAAACTCTTGAAAAAGAAACGCAAATTAGTGAGGCTGAAGTATGGGATTGGGTCTTGAAAAGAAGCACCAAAGACAGAGTTCAGTATGAAAATATTTTAGATTTGAAATCAAATAACAACACGGAATTGACAAAATTTAACAAACAAGAACTGTACATATTGAGACAATTAAAACAAAGAGAGTTGGACGCTCTCAATGGTTTATTAACCTAATGAATCCTTATTTTTGAATATAGCTGCTTATATACAACTAAATCCAACACTTGAATGAACTCATAGAGCCTTTAAATATGTTATTTGTATCAACCTTTAGCTTTCGTTATATCCGACTTTCCCAAATTTTCACTCATACTTCTTAATGAATATACGGCGTTGAAAAAAAAAACAACTCGAATTAATGAAATATCACTAAGAATATTTTTTTTAAAAAAAGTTGTATGATCTTAAGAGCCTTATTAGTGAATAAAATGAAAAAGTAAAGCTAACCATAGCATACGTAATAACCTTTAATAATAAGCTCTATGAATAGAGATAGCAGCAGCTCTAGGAGTAATGTATCTCTGCAGCAAAAATCTGGGCTGAGGAATGACCATGTGAAAAGAAAACCAACACCTAAGATTTTAGTAACAGATGTTAGAACAACACCAAAAATTACACCAGCAAAGAACAAAACTAGTAGTTTGATCAAGGAAATGATATCTGAAAAACATAAAAAAAATAGACGAGAAAGGACAGGAAGCTTCGGCTCAAGCAACTCTCCGTATAACTCTATACAATCTAAAAGATCGAGTTTTGATATGATCACCATGGATAGATTAGCTACTCAATCAGACATAGCAGCAGCCAATACCAATAGACAGATACACAATAACTACAGCTTTAGAAATAAACCAAAGATTAGATCTTCTAAGACAACAGAAAAGCTTGTTCTTATACCAACAATGGAGGAACATTTTCAGTTGAACAACAGTCCACAAATAAAACACAGTGCTAATTTAATGAAAAAGAAGACCTTGCTAAATGAAAATGAAAAGAATGCCTTTTACAAAAACAATCATTTTTTTACAAATTTGGACTATGATTCAGCAAAAGATGATGTGAACATGAATGAACTGAAGGAAAGAGGAAAAAGACTAACAGCTTATAACATATGTGAGTCTATAAATTTAGTTAAAATAAGTAAATTCTTAAGAAAAAAGCATAATATTACCACCAGATTGTATGATGAATGCTTATATTGTACTTTTACTCTTCCTCTAACATCAAAAACTCAGTCTAATTTGCAACATAGAGAATTAGTCATGAACAGAAATGAGATGAAAGACCATCATTATGAATATTATTCTATAGACAGTGATAATCCAGAACAATTTTTGAATACATCAAAGCAAATCCCTTTATCTCCCCAAGATTCAAAAAGCTCTACTGTTGTTGAAATAGGTGAACTTTTCATATTCAATTATGGATGTTTGGTTCTTTGGAATTTCTCTAAGAATGAAGAATTACAAATATTAAAAATGCTGACCGAAAATTTTAATGTTGATTTGGATGAAAGTATAATGGAAATTGAAGAGTACTTACACATGTATGATGAGAATATACATAAACCTTTATTTAACAATGATGTGTTGCAACTTCCCAAAGAAAGAGATCATATGGTAAAATTGGCATTATCACATCCAATTGCACAGTCTTGCAAAGTTGGGAGATTCGAATCAAGAATCATTCCGATTTTATCTTCGGTCAGTAAGTTGCCAAAAAGACTAGCTATTTACGGAAAATTAGGTATGTCCAGAGAAAAACTTTTAAAGAAATTTGGTAAATTATTCAAGCTGAGAGTTGATGTGAATTTAAGTAGTAACGTGCTAGATAAACCGGATTTCTTTTGGAATGATGAACCTTCTTTAGATCCGTTATATGAAATGGGACGACAATACTTGGAAATTGAAGAAAGAGTAGAAATTTTGAATGAAAAAGGAAGAGTCTTTTTGGAATTTGTTGATGTTTGTGTTGATTCGATTGCTGAAAAGACTATGACTAGAATCAATACTTTGCTGGTTATAGTATTTTGTATCTCTGTTGTAGTATCCATCTTGGAAATTTTAGTTAGATATTTCATAATCAAAAAAAACAAACTTTAATTAAAACGATATATAAAGATGTACTATTTAATTTATTTCTTAACACCATATCTGTTGACTTGCTTACCATCAGGAATAGTAAAGAAGACAAATTCGTCACCTTCCTTTTCAGGAACCTTATCTAAGATAAAGTAACCCTTTCTTTCGAATTGTAAAATGTCACCCTTCTTCATGTTCTTGATGTTCAAATCAGCAATACCGGTGGATTCAAATTGAGTATCGTAGTTGATAAAGTCCTTCCAGTTATCAACTTCTTCAATCTTATCCTTGGTGATCAAGTGATCGAAATCAACAATCTTGATAGCAGTCTTGTCTTCAGTGTTAGCTAACCAAGTTAACTTGTACTTGGTCTTCTTGAAATCACCATCCAAGTTTAATTTACCAGTGACTCTACCATCAGCATGCTTGGTAACGATACAGTTACCCCAATCCATAAAGGTGACTTCTTCAGTGGCTTCTAAAGCTTCGATATCTTCTCTTTCAACTAAGATAGACTTGGAGTAGATAACATCCTTTTCACCAACATCAGCATTCTTCTTGTGTTTTGGTAACTTCTTGATTTCTGGAGTGGCTGGACCGTCTTCAATTTCAACAACAACAGGATCTTGAATACAAACGTGTCTTGGAGCAATTGGGTCAATGACCTTTTTGTTTAAAGCCCAAATAACATTCCATTCTAAGTTAATAACGTTTCTGGAAGGACCTTGAGAAATAACGAAGTCTCTTAAAGCCTTAACAGTCATACCTCTTCTTCTAACACCCTTGAAAGTTGGGAATCTTGGATCATCCCAGTTGGAAACAACACCTTCATCAACCATCCATTGTAATTTTCTCTTGGATAACAAGGTCTTGACAAAGTTGACTCTAGCGAAATCGTAAATGTGAACCTTTCTCAAATCCATGGCGTTCAACATCCAGTCATATTGAGCGTTTCTGTCTCTGTATTCGGTGGTTCTTAAAGCATGGGTAACACCTTCAATAGAATCAACAATTGGACAACAGAAATCGTAAGTTGGGTACATCTTCCATTTGGAACCAGTTCTGTGGTGAGGAGTTAAGTTACATCTATAAATGACAGGATCTCTTAAAGTCTTATTCAAGGCTTCGTAGTCAATCTTGGCTCTTAAACAATGCTTCAAACCTTCTTCAGTAGCGTTCTTCATGTCTTCAGTGAAAATTTTCAAGTTTTCTTCGACAGATCTGTCTCTTCTTCTAGACTTGATACCTTCACCTCTTTCTTCTCTCATGGTTTCAACATCAGTGTCATCACAATAAGCTTTACCTTCCTTAATCATTTTCAAAGCATAATCGTAAATTAAATCGAAATGATCAGAAGTGTAAGATAAAGAGTCACCCTTGATTTCCATTAAGGCTAAATCTTCAATAATGGATTGTTCATATTCTTCTTTTTCCTTGGATGGGTTGGTATCATCAAATCTGATTAATAACTTACCCTTGAAGTGGTTAGCAAAGTATTGGTTTAACAAAGCAGCCTTGGCGTGACCAATGTGTAAGTAACCAGAAGGTTCAGGTGGGAATCTGGTAACAACTTCACCAACCTTGGCACCTGGTAAGTCAATGTCAAAGTTGGCTTTGTGACCTTCTTTCTTCTTACCTTCAGCAGCGTTTTTTAACTTTTGAGAAGTCTTCAAGTTCTTACATTCTTGTTGAATGAAGTTATGAGATTCACCTAAAGCTGGGTATAATTCTAAGTGTGAGTACCATCTGGAAATGTTGATGAAGTTCTTGTTCTTTAAAATAGAACCCATTAAACCATTGGATCTTAAGATACCCCATAAACAGATGTCGTTAACACCAAAGGTTACGGTATCGTTGTAGAATGTTCTTAAATCTAAGTGACTGTTGATTTTTTCTAATTCTTCATTTAATACATCGAACTTCTTCAAAGTCAACTTAGTATTGGATAACTCGTATAAAGATAAGTCTAATTCACCATCTCCTAGTACCTTGACTAATTCTGGGTATACTTCATTGTCAGAAAAAGTTTTACCGTCTAATTCTAATTTGGATTGAATCTTGACAGCCTTGTCATCAATGATGATGATTTCAACTGAGCCTGGCTTAGATTCGTTGATTAATCTGGCTAAAACCAAGTCGTTGTATTTAACAACTGGTGATTTAGCGTTAATAGTTAAAGTAGCTGGCATATTGTTTAATATGGTTCTATTTTGTTTATTATTGGTGATTTAATGTATTTGTAGTTCTTTTTGAATTTAACTAAGTTATAAGCTATATCATTGTAAATACTTTATGCTGACTATTCAACTAACGCCATATAGAAGTGTTTTTAAATGTCGAGAGAAATCGTTGAAAAAAAAAAGAAAAATTTTTATACGTATCTCCGACGCCGACGGATATAAAACCCACGTGACTTTTTATTTCTTACGGATATAAAAACAATTGCACGTGACTTTTTGACTTTTTAGTTTTGACGGATATAAAAACACACGTGACTTTCTAATTTTTAATTTTTACGGATATAATAGCACACGTGACCAGGGATTCTCTTTTTTCGTCTTTTCTTTTTTTTTTTTCAACCTTCCGCTCATAGATTAATCGTAATTATGCTAGTAGCGAAAGAAAAATCAATTTCAAATATTACTTTGTTCACTAAACTATGGAAATAAAACCAAGCAAACCGGAATATTTAGTTGATGTCTGCCGCTGATTACAAAGCTTTATATTTTAAAGCAAGAACTGACTATATCTCTATTGTTAAAAAGGCAAAGGAATTTGGACTTACTTCTATAGATTTGGATGTTAAAGATCCTAAGAAAGTAGCGATAAAAGATTTAAAGTTCAACAATACTGACAACCTATACCATCATTATTTTGACGAAAATACCATTTACCAAAATATATTTAATATAGACAGAAAGAATGATAGCTCAAATAACTTAGCTTATATTAATCTTCTAAAAGGTAAAGATAAGGCTACAAAAGTATACACATATCAAAATGATTTAACTTCATTATTATATTCTATTCAAAATTTTGAAAAAGAGCATTTCAACAATCAAAAACTTCCATTTGAAATTTTGATGACTGATGATTCCATTGTTACAATAATAACATCTGCTCTTATGTGTGATAATCAACCTTTAAAAAGTGATGTAAACTTTAGCAAAAATAATGATTTAATATTTCAATTAGTAACTTTTGACAATCAAATTTTTATAAAGCAAGTTATTTCTACAAAAGAATTAGAAACCCCATTAACTGAAAGAGAGTATGCAAAAATGAAGTTTGAAACTGTATCATCTTTATCTGAACCATATGCTGAGTTTGATGCTGACAAGTTTGAAAAAAGATTTATGAAGCTACCTAATCAAAGCAAAAGATGTCAATCCATAAAAAAACAAATAATAAACTCACAAAGTGTTGTGGTATTAGGATCTGATGTTTCATGTATTCGTGGACCAGATGTAATAGATTTGCATAAAAAAGCAGACTTAAACTATATAAAGGATAGACTAACTTCAGCAAACATAAACAGTCAATTTATTGATGAGGAATACGCACAAACTGAAGATTACGATGCATTTAAATATAACGGAGAAAACTCAAAATACTACTTAAACAAGGACATATTTAAAGTTATAGATACACCAGATCAAGCTTACCAATTTGAAAAGTTCTTGTTTGTTAAATGGCTAAGAGCTTTTATATCAAATGTTCCATCAACTGTTATTGGTTTTGTTGATGACCATTATACTTTAAGAGGAATTGAAGAATATACGACTGCAGAAATTCCTGCCTTTTTACTGAAATATGGAAGAAATGCACAACTCAAAACACAACTAAAAGAAGCTTCTAATTTTTATGCTAGGTTTATTGAATGGGTTAAGGAATCTGTAGTCAATTCTAAAGAGGAAAGATATTATCAAATGAAATTCCAAAACAATTACTGGCATTTGATTGAAGTTAAAGATCCAGAATACATCAAAAATGATGGATTTGATAAGGTTATATCCAAAGACTTTAAAGAATGGAGAAATTCTTTAAAAACAGAGAATATATAAACAATAATGAGTATTTATAAGTTTTACTATTTAATTTTTATTTTTTTTTTTTTTGATATTTTTGATAACAATTTATCTTTATAATCCAGCATTACATTCATCAGCTGTTTCTGGGTAAAATTGATGCATCCATCCTCTAAAGAACTTTTTGTCCTTGATGTCAACAATTTCTTGAATTTCTTCTGGGCTCATTTCAAAGTCGAAAATGTTCAAATACTCCACTATTCTTTTTTCATTTGAGGTAGTGGTCAATGGTAGAACACCCAATTGTGTGCACCATCTCAATAAGATTTGAGATTCATTTTTACCATACTTTTGGGCTAATCTGCTCAATATTGGCATTACTGGATTTTCTTCACCTTCTTTGAACTTTGTGATTGGAGTTAGTGGAGAAAATGCTTCTATTTGAATTCCATTTTTGTAACAGTATTCTCTAATACCAGGAGATTGTTGTTGTAAATATGGATGGAATTCAATTTGGTTGCACATTGGCTTAATTTCGCAAACTTTCATGATTTCTTCTAAATCTTTGACTCTGAAGTTGCTTACCCCTATATTTTTGACCTTTCCTTCTTTGACTAATTGTTCACATTGCTTCCAAGCATCGACTATAGTCATACCAGCAGATTCTTCAGTAATATCTGGAGTGTGTAGCAAATACATATCGACGTGATCTAATCCCATTATCTTTAAAGATCTATTAACTGAAAATATTGGACCTGTACTATTCAAGTTAGTATAAGACCAGTTGATGTACTTGTCAGTAATCCAAATGTCTTCCCTTTTGACATTCAACTCTCTTAGGGCAATACCGATTTCTTCATAAGTGCAGTAAATTTCAGCAGCATCAATCATAACAAACCCATTTTCAATTGCTTGTTTGATTTGCTGAACCAGTTCAGGAACAAATTCAATATTATTTTCGGATTTGTGAATTCTCCAGTATGATCCAACACCAAATCCAATTTTGATTTGTTCTCCGTTTTTGTCAAGTATATTGTTTTGGAACTTAGCCATTTGTAAAGATTTAGACACCATTATTTCTATATTTTTTTAATAATTCAAATTGTATATTGGTCTTTCCCCATAAATGGAATCTTCTCGATAACTTTTGTCAGCTTACTCGAAGTATCACATCGATTTAAATACTTTGAAAAGTTTTAGGATCGGTGTTTAAAATAGCTTATTTCTGCTATATTTTATTAAGAGCGCTTTTAAAAACGGAATTATATCTTCTTTTTTTTTAATACCGTTAACCAAGGATATGCTTTGTCGAAGTTCGAATTCAATGAGAGAAATTTATGAATCCGAGCATTTGGTTTGCCGAAAGTTGTATACTAGAGCAGTCGCTTAAACAAAGCCAATGATTTTGTTTGAGTTAAGCGTATTAAAGACCTGTTGTAACTAAACGTGTTTGTAAACCCGCCAAAACAAAGTTTACATATATTTTAAAGTTTTAAAATTTTAAATGTAAACATTAATTTAAAAATTTTTTTTTTTAGCTTAACAAAATTATTATCAAAAAAAGATTTAGTCTTAACAATATTAATATTGCTACGTTATTTAAAAATTATTACAAAGCTTTTACATGCTTATATATACTCGTCACTACCCTATACTTTGTCATACATTCGCAGAACCGTCTCTACCATATATGGCTTGTTTTTGAATAAATATAAGACATATCACGTGCTGTACCCGTTTTACGGAAATGTTCCTTACAGAAACTCGCATTCAGCGTCAAGCAAAAAAAAAAGCTCATAAAATCCCCTCTGCTAACTGGCAAACTTTGATAGCGTTATACGTTAAATTAACAACCTTAACAAACCAAGTATATCCTCCCCAGTATCAAACAGAAACCACTCACTATGCTATCTAGAACATCCATTGTCAAAAAACAGTTATTTTCCATAAATCACAGAGCTTTGTATCACTATCAACCACTGATCAAGTTCTCTTTCAGCAACAGTGACTCTTTAGAAATCATAGACTCCTCAGCATCAAAATCTATGACACATCCATGCAGTGGCTCCGAAAACTTATATCCAAATAGTTCTGAATGTATATCTCCAGAGAAATGGTTTGAAAACTTTAAACCTTTAGTTATAAAGAAATATACTAATGTCAAGAAACAAGAACCTGTAAAGCCAAATAAGTCAAGTAAATCAACTGCTGCCGATAACACCAAATACATTGTTGATTCAAACAAGTTTGATAGAGATTTGAAAGAAAATGAATTGAGTTCATTGTCTCAACTACCTAAGCAATTCCAATATAAGCCATTAGACGATAAGGAAATGGAATTGATCAATGGTGGTGGTATAATGATTTAAACCAGCAATTCTATATACCGATATATTTATAGTTGATAGGATAAACCGTTTATCAACACTGATAATTCAAAATACACATTCAAATTCTTCTTCTTCATTGTATCTTTCATTTGGTGTAGAATCACTTGCCTAGGGTCTTCCAATGTGATTGTTTGTTTTATATGAGATATACACAAATTAACTTTCTCTTCTTTGTCAAGAATGTGTGCAAACTCATCCAATGTTTTGCAGAGCATATTAGGATTCATGTGCCCATAAAGTTCTGTGACTTTTTCGTCATTTATACTTGAGCATTCTATGAGCATAGTTTTCAGTTTATATTTAGAGTTTTTTATTAAATCATGAGTTTTTCCAATCAATAGAGGGAAGTTGACTTCATCCCATTCACAATCCCCAAATATCAAATGCAAATGTTTGTTTCTTTTATCCAATAATATGTAACAACTTGACTGTACAATGCATGTTTTGTTTTCTATTTGACACTCCCCATGATTCAAATTCATTCTTATGATGTCAATTCCAGGAATGACTTCAAGTTGCTGATTTGTGTGTATCTCCCCAAATTTTATTTCAGGAGAATACATGCTAGATGCGGTTTCATTCACCAAATTAGGCCATGTTTTATCGTTTAATACATGTTCTTGGATATATTGGTTGCAGATTGATGATCCGTATATTGTCTTCTTCAAATTGGCATAACCAGTGCCATACAAAACAGGCAAATTGATTATTAGCTCACTGATATGATCAAAATGGGGATGCGTTACAAAGTTTTTTTGGATTTTTGAGTACAAATCCATTGATTTTTCAATTACATTTTTGCCTTTAAAGTTAGAACTGAAGTTACTTTCGTTCAATTCAAAAATCGATAGGTTTTCTGATGTGAATTTACTTATGGAAGATTTCACAGCTATTATTTCTTCATTGTTACCAGAAAAGTCTGAGTATAAGTAAGAAATGTTATCTATTTTACTCTCTTTAAGGGACTGTTTTTTAAACAATTCTGCTATAGCTGATAACCCAGTTCCTCCATCAATCATAAAAAAATTGTTATCAAATTGAAACAAAAACCCTTGTGTTTTTGTATCCACAGGTCCACCAGAGGTTCCTAATGCGTGTAATATCAGTTTCTTCCCTGACATTTATAATGAATTTTACAATTAAAGACTCTTTAATTAATATATGGTAATATCCCTTTAATTAATTACCAACGAAAAAAAAAAAAGACAAAAAAGAAGAAAAAAACGACTTTGTTCTTGTTATGGTTGATATTGATTACGGTAGCAAAAGTAATCCTTAGTTATTGGCCTTGAATATAAGAGATTCTTTACTGAAACTATTGGAGTTTTTGAAGAAGTTTCACTCGTTATTTTAAGGAAAAATACGATGATTTAGCTTAGCAGACAAAGCTATCGTTGCCATTTATTTGCTGCCTTTTTTTTTTCGCGGGATTCCATTCAGATTCTGAGTTTTTAAATATTCGATCGGATTTTAGCATTATTACAATGGCCACGTGATGCATCACGTGTACCTGGAATACCAATCAAGTATTCAATCATTCTATATGAATAAGATGTGTAACAGTACAATATGGAATTCGCAACAGCTATACACAGATTAAACAACCAATGACTTCATAGACTGGGAGAGAAACAAAAACCATAGAAGTATATATTTAAAAAAAAACAGAAAAAATCTTCTATTCAATGACACCAATGATCATTAAAGGCAATATATATTAAGACCATGAAACTTATACCTTTTGAGTACCATAACCTCTAATATCCTTGGCAAACTTCCATGACATATCTTCTACATTAACGTCGTTATCGTAAGTTATACCAGAGTCTTTGTCAATAACAGCCAAGGAGTAATTCTTGGATGATCTGGTATCTCTGTAGAACAAGACTCTCATAGAATCCTTGATTCCTTGTATGGCTTGTTCTTTTGTTAGTTTTTGTGCTTCTTCTTCACTATCAGCTAGCTTTCTCAACAATGGGATAGCCAAATGAGCACCAAAACCAGTGGCAATAGATGGAGATGAATATTTAACACCTAACAAATTAACGTATTGCAAAAATGGTTCACCTGTTTTAGAATTAACACCTGATACAATCAAAGCGTTCCATAATGGGTTCATTTTGGTTCTTCTATGGTACATCAAATTAGCCAAATAAGTAAAAATATAATCCGGTTGTAGTTCATCTACGTTATCACTATATTCGTCATTATCATAGTTATGTTCGATAGTTAACTCGTCTAATATTTCTAATAAGTATTGCATATCACTGACATCACCTGAGATCCCAACCATGGTAGTTTTACCTACCTTGTGCAATCTTTCGATACCTTGGAATCTTAATAAAGATCCATAAGATGCTAGATTATCAGCTGCCATAACAACACCGTTGTTGTACTTAATGGCTACGACGGAGGTACCTGTGACTATAGGGCTTGTGGTGTGTTGGTTGGCACCAGAAGCCATATTTCCTTCTAAGGAGGTTGGTGCATTGGCAATTTGGGAGTTGTATTGACCGTACATAGAGTCAGTAGGACGGCCCCAGGAATATGGATCGTGGTTCATTTTGCAGATATATATATATATATGTTATGTTTGATTGGTCCTTCAAATCTCTCTTAAGAAGACACACATACCTTACGCTGCCTTGTTAAATCCTATGTGTAAATCACATTACTAGAGAAAATTTGCCACCCATAGGAATTCATAAGCGTAAGCAAAAAAAAAACAACATGGCTATATTTTGAAAAAACGTGATAAAGTCCGCTACCATTATATGTCTTAAAAAGGAGACTTCAACAAGGCAATATCAACCATAGATTAGTTGGATTTAACGAAAAGTAAACTGAATTTTGGTTTTCTAATATAAAATTTAAACAATAACATAACTATCATTCTTGACTAATACAAAAGTATCATATTCTTCGACAGGCTCTTCATCAACAGTGTAGACTTCTGCAACAGTTACATTACTTAGACTATCGGAAGAGTTATCAGACAAGGTAGCAAAGGATACATTAATAGGGAACAGAGACTCTTCTGATTCAATATTATCAACAGTAACGGTAAAGACACCTTGGCTAGAGTTGAAGTGTTCTGTTTTTATCACCAAGCCTTGTGAATGGTCGTAACCTAGAATTTGAATTGAACTTTCATCGAAATCACCAAAGTCAGTGATTTCAGCTGTAGAATGTTGGCTTATTGGCAAGATAAACATGGATTCTCCAAATGTTTCGTATTTTTCGTTTAATTCATATTCAAATGTAACCTCGTATTTATCGTCGTCGACTGGACTGATCCAAGCTTGTATCTTAAATGGAACCAACTTTTCAGCTTCGTCGGCATTGCTTGATACTTGTCTCCATCTTAAAACACCCAAAGCTTGGTCGTTTGATGGGAATGTTTTTTTGGAATCTCTAAGCTTCAACAAAGATTCATTCAAAAATGAGGCCTTATCTATATTTGGATGTGTCTTGAAGTTATATGATTTATCCTTAGGATTGTCCAAATTCAATTTGATACTAACATTTGTATAATCTGGGTTTGCAATTTTTAATTCTAATGTACCTTTAATTTCACTGCTTTCAATATCACCATCTCTGGATATTTGTGCGCTGACAATCTCTTTGACTGTAAACAATAATCCAGAAACATTTTCAGGTTCTTCAGCAACAACTTCTCCAACAAATTTATCACTGGCTTCTTCATAGTATTCGTCGTGAGCTAATTCATGTTGTTGTTCTTGGGAGTGTAAGAAAGATTCTCTAGCAGAGTTAGAAGCATGTGAGTAGTAACTGTCATAGGCTTCTTTCAAAACATTAGGATCGGCATTGGAACCACTTGCACCACCAAAGCTTTGATAGCCCATACCGCTATTTCTCTTTGTCATATTTTCCAAATCTCTCTTTCTGTTTTCCTTAGCAGCCCTTTCTTTAGATTCATCATTGATATTCTTCCATGTTTCCTCCATGCACCACATGTTATGATGGTTCATGATTTGATTGCTCTTTAAGTTTTCTTTATAACCATTGACAATTATTTCATCAAATGCATTAATGAAATCAAAGGCATGTTGGCATAGCAAATCTTCATCGCTGGACTTAAGAGGTACATAGTCGTTTAATGAGTTGTATAGTAACCAAGAGGATAGTGCATTGACCGTTTCAGCAAAAGTATTCAATGTTTTTATATCTTGAATGATGTTTGATTGCAGATTTGTAATCAAAACCATGTAAAAATCATCAATAGGCTTGTATAGGTATCTGACGTGCTCATCTCTGGCTTCAATAAAGTTACCCTGACTCTTGTTGTTGTTGAATTCTGATTGGAAATAGTTCAATAATTCAATACTTCTGTTTTTTTCAACATCTCTAAATTGCCTAGAAACAATTGGTTTTCCATTTTTGTTCGCAATAAAAGCTGATAGAACAACCATTATGAAGTAATTCTAATAAGATATATCCTACTGGTGTGTCGTTTTTGGTCTGTTTTCAATACTTTTCAATATCATATTTATAGATCAATATTTCGTCATAAACAAATGTAACCAAAAAAAAAAAGGTTTTAATTATTTAGGTGTGTGTTGTTCACGCTAAATTTTCACTTTGTTTTTCTCTAGAGCAAAACGTGAAAAAAAAATTTTCTGCTTTTGGAATACATATCCGTTTTGGGGAATTGTTGATAAGCGGGGTAAATATAGATAACTGATTAAACTTGTGCTGGTTCTAGGGTCATGAATGGGCCCATTTGAGTGAAGGTATTACAGGATTG
>ERZ794949.86-NODE-86-length-35645-cov-160.039337_pt1 | contig 35645 bp, 19 predicted proteins | sample MGYA00511363_ERZ794949 | MGnify/ENA primary metagenome ERZ794949 (study PRJEB30137, sample SAMN04331402) | food metagenome | isolation source: T1 must sample point D1 replicate B | place: Australia: South Australia ...
GAATCCATCAAACTTGTTATTGCAATAATAATAAAGTTTTAATATTTCAGTTGATTTATTAAATCACTTACTAACGTTGAATTTAAGAAAAAGAAAACAAATACTTTACTTATAAGATTCTTTTTGTGTTTGATTTTTTTTTTGGCTATGATGAAAATGGTTTTCTTCTTTCCTTGTCTGACTCGACCATGACGATAGGGAGCTAATTGGAATTTATTCCTCACTCCATGGTTTTCAAAGTTTAGATTGTTTTATCAATTTAGATGGATTGGACCTTTCTTGCCATTGTTACAACAACAATAGTCTCTGAGCTTTTATTATTTTTTTTTAATAAAATAAAGAAAAAATAAACCAAAATTGAATTTATAATATTAAGTATTTGTTTTCCGTTTTCTTTTCAATGTTTATGTATTTGATAATCAATGGTAGTTGATAATAATGATCATATTTAACCAACAAAAGAAACAATTATAGGTTGTTTTTTTTCAAATAAAAAATACTAAGTTGATGAAAAACTGGTCTCCTTACATTCGCAGTTTCCACGAGAGGTGTACGCTCTTTACGAACCTATTTAGTGCACTATATGAACGTTAGATAATTTACGTCTTCCTAGGATGTCTGATTAGTATTTTTTATTTGAAAAAAAACCCCTTTTTTTTTTGTTATTACTTATGTTATTATTATTAATCTATCAAAAATATACTATATATTTAGTCTTCGTTTTGTTCTTCCTTTTTTCTTTTATAACTTGTATATAATCGTATTTATAAAACCCCAAATGGTTTAGGTTTCCAATCAGGTAGAGTTTCGAATTTTAAGTTTTTAAAATCGTGTACCTTCAACGGGACTTTCTCTTCAATGTACTCTTTATCAAATTGGCATTTGGAACCACTCGCCATGTTGTCATTTGATACTTGAACATTTTGATTTTGCTTTTGTTTTTCACTCACAGCATCTTCCAAAGTCAATCGAATATCTTTGTATAGGGATTGGTCCGGTATTGCTTCGACAACTTTTTTTAAAATTGAAATATCTAAATCCAACATGGAAGATTCAAAATTATCCATTAATTTCTTCAAATTCAACAATTTAATATTTGAATTGAAATTTGGATGGCCAGCGCTAACTTGTAAAAAGTAGAAATCAAATTTGTAAAGAGTTAAACAACAAAAATGTGTGAATGTTCTTACTGAAGTGTTTTTGACAAAAAGGTTGTAGTGAGTTTTAATTATCAAATATTTTTCAAAATCATACATCTGTTTCCACTGTAGTCTCACTTGTTCCAGAAAAGAATTCAATTTTTGGTATGCTACTTTTGAAACACCTGGAATAAAGTCAGCTTTGAACCCACTAGAATTTTTACTGTTTAATTCTTGAAAAACAATTTCTATAGTTTTTGGAAAGTTTTTGTCTTTTTTAATTGCATCAAAGAAATGTTCCCAGGCGTTTAGGGCTATGGTTTGATGTAACTCATCTATGCTTTCATCTGCTCTTCTTTTATTATTTAACAAAACAAGTTCTTTATCTTCAGATTTGGAGTTTTTCAGATCTTGTTCACTCTCATCCAAAGTCGATATCAGAGTATTGTTCGTAAAGGTACTTTTGTTGCTCCAAAAGTTATCCAATATGTAATGAAGTGAAAAATATAACCCTTTTTTTATTAAAAGCATGTTTGGTAGTTTTCTTTCGTGTGTCCCGCTATGCCTTAGCTCTACAATCCATTGAGGCAGATTTATAGCTTCACCTAACTTAACCAAAGATTGTGCAAATTTAAACTTTTGAAAATAATCCAATAAACCATTGACAAATCTAATCAAAATCATCAGAGATTCATTGATTAATGAGCTTTCTTCGACTGAATCACAAATGTTTTTGTTTTGATCAAAATGTATGATTTTAAACAATTGTTTTAATATCAATATTAGAAACTCATGAGGATGTGTGAATGGTAGATATGAATCATAGATTTTCTTGTATATTATATGTTTTTGTATCTGCTTGTCCATTTTTTTATAAAATGAAATATCAAAACTCTTTGTATCTGAAGAACTTTTCTTGTTTTCAGCAACCACGCTTTCTAAAAATGTTTGCAAATCATCTATATTATTTGTTAATGGCTCTATAAGATGGTTTCGGAATAAATTGTAATCTGCTTCATCAACAAAACATACTCTTCTTAAATGTTTGTCATTCTTTTCTTGGTAAACCATGAATTATTAAAAAAAAAAAGAAAAATCAAAAATATATATTGCTTTCTTTGGTTTTTTCTTCCAACATCAAGTATTAATACCAATACATATCTCTTTGATTTTATTTTAACTTGTTAGTTGCATCTCAGCAATTATAGGTTTATTGCGCCAAAAAAAAATCAAGAAAAATCTAAGTATTATAAGCTAGCAAGAAAAGTGACAATTTACTTCAAGCGGATATATTTTTCAAAATAAAAAATAGCTATATTTTGAATATAAGTATACGTTGTTAAAGCTACATGTTATACAAGAACCGGGGTTAGATATTATTGCTCATAGTAAAGGCCATATTAAATATTGTTTAAAGCCGTAAATGTTATACTTTTGAAATAAGTTTTTAAAAAAAAAGAAATTGATTAATAAAAGAAAAGTTAAAAAATAATTTTAAAAAAAAAAAGTTAAAAATTTAAAAAAAAAAATTAAAAAGAAAAAAAGCCAGATTAAGCACCATACTTAGCTCTGTATTCTTCAACTCTTTGCTTTTCTTCACCTGTTAACTTACCATCTAAGTATTTGATGATGTTTCCCAAGTTGACAATAGAAATAACAGGAATGGAGTACTTTTCGGATACTAGTTGAGTAGCGGACATACCACTTTCGGAGTTAACAACTTCTTGTCTATCCAAGGCAATAATAGTACCAACAACTTCACCACCTTCAGCTTTAATGATTTCAAAAGCTTCATTGATAGCGGTACCAGCAGTCATGACATCGTCAATAATCAAAATTCTTTTACCCTTCAAAGAAGCACCAACGATAGAACCACCTTCACCATGATCTTTCTTTTCTTTTCTGTTGAAACTGTAACTGATTTTTTCAAATTTAGAGCCACCAATTTCAGCTAGTTTGGCACAGACAATGGCACATAAAGGAATACCTTTGTAGGCAGGACCAAAGATGATATCGAATTCAGGTAACTTTTGATCTCTTGTGTTAGTGATGATGGAAATGGAGTAAGAGGTAGCCAAGTTTGATAATAATTTACCGGTACTGAATAAACCCAAGTTGAAAAAGTAAGGAGATAATCTACCAGATTTTAATTGAAAATCTTCGTCAGAAGTTTTGGAGAATCTCAAAGCATTGGATTCCATAGCTAAATCTAAGAAATTCTTTTGATAATCTTCCAAGTTTGCGATGGCATTGTTAGTTTGGTTAACAGGAGGGTTAGTGGTGTTAGAAGTTGCAGGCATATCTATACGTTATGATTTAAATTTTTTGTCTTTTTAATTTGTCAAAATTGGGAAAAAGGAAATGATGGATTAATAAATGATAAAAATCGAAAGAATTATACTGATATACCTTGGGAGATTAGGATATTGAATGAAGTTATGAATTCTTGGTTATACGATAATTAAGAAAGTGAAAAAAAACTTTATTATATTACTGGAAATAAACGTTAAATAAACAAGATCAAGTTATTAATTATTGTATAATATTAAAGTTGTATTTGTATTAAGAATGTTGCAACATTAGGCAAACAACAACTTCATACTGTGAAAAAAAAAAAGAAACCACTCAACTGTGTGTTCAAGTTCAAATATGAGTCGAATAGAGATTGAATTCACCAAAAAAAAGGCGAAAAAAATTTTCCTTTTTCTCGCTCAAAAAAGTCATGAGATTCGGCGTTTGCAGCCTAATCTCAGATTAATCCCCTTGTATTTTCCGATATTGAATTATTCATTTTTGTTTGAGGGGGGAACTTAACCGGATTTAAAGAATGTACGCTAATGGAGGAAAGTGTATGTAGAGTAAGATATGATGATCCGCAGATTCAGTTGAAATTATTTGCTTCTTTGGGGAGTTTTTTTTTTTGCAAGTGTTTAAGCAGAGAGACCTGAGGTAGTGTTTTTGAGCTTGGTTATGATAATTCCAAGTCCGATTATTAATTGTGTCACGTGACTCTGAACTAGCACCGGTTTTGATGTTAACTCCGATTTCTGGTGTAGCACGTGAGCACATGTTAGTCTTTTAGTTGTTAACTCCGATTTGTGGTGTATCACGTGAACGCAGGTCAACACGCTTTTTTTGTTTACTTCTTCTCGGCAAACAACCTCCCGAAAATCGTCAAACTATCATTTCATCTTGATAAAACTTTGCAAAAATCATAACTTCATCTGAAAGAATCAGTTTAATCATAAACCCCAATTCAAATACACTACAAAAAAAAATACACAATGCTAGAACATCCTAGATCATTAATTTCCTCCTTAGTCTATGTGGGTGCTATCTACTTAAGTAACTCATTTTTACACAAATTAAAAACTATGAAAGAGAACAACAATCAGCATCTAAAGTTCACCAGAGATGACCCGTTTGTTATAAAAACTAGAATATTTTTTGTTTCTGTTTCTACTCTTCTTACATATTTGGTTTTATTCTACTATAAGGATTCAGGTCTTAATACGCAGAAATTCATCAAAATCATGCAATTGGAACATGGATTAATTCCTAGTTATGACAATTTGGTAGAATTTACAAAAGAAATATTCTTTTTTATAAAGCTGGGTTTAATACTGTATTCCTCTGAGATATTTGATAGAATTGTAGGCGGTTATGTATCATCAAAAACGACCAAAGCATTCATAAAAAACACGCTTTTGAATTTCGATTTTGATATATGGTTCATAAGAGCCTCTGTATTTGCTCCAATAACCGAAGAATTGATATTCACATTGGTATCCCAAGAAGACTACAACAATGAAGTTATTTTCAAAAACTCTATAATGTACTTTGGTATTGCACACTTACATCATGGATATGAATTGTATGTTGATGATAACAATGCTTACTCTTTGATCAACATAGCCATAAGCTGTTTGATTCAGCTAGTCTACACATCCATATTTGGCCATATAAGTAACATCATTTACAGTGAAAAAAGTTCACATAGTAAAATAATTAACTCAATAATCATACATTCCATATGTAACTACTTCAGTTTCCCAAGCCTAACAACCACTGGTTTGTATTTCTGTGAACATAGAGTAAATAAGCTATACAAATTTATCTATGAGTGTGTACATAAAGCCTTATTATTCATAGGTTTGTATGTGTTTTTGAAGTACATATATTGGTGATTTTAATTCACTGCTCACGTGACTCGCATATTCCCCCATATACATCATATCCAAGCTACTAAAAAATTTTAGCCTATATTTTGTCTCAAGTGTAAAAAAAAAATATACAAGTGCAAAACATATTACATATGGCGTAAACAAGTACAAATTTTTTCATTTTTTTTTTTTTTTAAAAACTTTACTACTGATCTGTTATTACTTAACAAAAACCAAGAAGTAAATATAACTACACAGTTGATATATTGATAGTTCTTTACTGATTTATCTTGTTTCCCTTCTTTTTTTTATTATAATCATTTCCAATCGGCTGACTTGAATCTTGATTCTTGATAATTTATTAATAAACAAGCTAATAAAAGAAACTTTCAGTTTAATTCAAGTATTTGCTCGCACATACCAATTCGGATTAAACATTTACTGTTTTACTATTTGAATCTTAACTCGAACATATTTTAATACCAATAACCATAATTTTTTCCTTCTAGCACAGTTGACACAGCAAAACAACAACAAAAAGTAATAATATCATGTCTCGCGAAACCTCAAACAAAAATCGAGAAAAAAGAAGATCACAAGTCTTTATAGCTGCACAATCTTTGAATGATGAACTGAAGAACATAAAGAGTCTTAAAAGGATGTCTATTGGTTCGATGGACGATCTTGACACAAGAGATATGCTACAAAATCAATATTCTGAATCATACGATAATACCAGTAGGTACAGCAAAGCACATTTCATTAATGAAGAAACAGAAAATGATCTCCTTATAGAGAAGCAGGATAAAGAACTGCGACAAAATAAACGATTGACTATAGACAGCTCTCAATATTTGGACATATATGATGATTATAACGATGACAACGAATCTAGTGAGGATGAAGACACACGAAACTATAGTTACGCGAACGATTCTATAGTAACGAATAACAATCAAACAACAATCAATTCAATCGATAACAGTTATAATGCAACATCAGCTGAATATCTTAATAACGAAATTATAGAACAAGGGTCTACAGTCATAGATTTCAACAACAAATCAGAAGCGGATATCACTGCTAGTAGTGATGAAGATAAAGAATTCACATCTAGTTTGCTGTGGGTTCCTGCAAACAAACATCCAAGTATAAAACCAGAAAAATACTTGAAGTATGTCCAAAACAAATTGGAAACCCTAAGCGTTGATGATGATCAAACCAATAATAACAGAAGCGTTTCAAGATCGAGAAGTTCTAACATAGAAAATGCATCAGTCAGAAGAAGAAAATCCTTTCAAGAAAATGAGGTTGCAGGCATGAGATTTGCAGCTAAATCAAAATCATTAACAAGAAAACCTTCAAGACTAAGAAGATCTTTTATATCAGATGATGACAAAGATAATAGTGATGTATCAATGAGTTCTAATGAAAGCAAAGAATCTGATAACAAAAAAAGAAATATTCAGAATAGATTTTCCTTGAAGGAAATAACAGAGGAGTTGACCAAGATGTCCAATAATGCAGGTTTATCTGGGAACGATGCTGTTTCTTTGGCTAGATCTCTGAGTATGTCTATTCAAGGGCAAAGGAGACATTATGAAGATGATTTGGAGTTTGAAAATGACAATATCTATTACGATGAAGCTGGAAGCCCAACAGATGATTACGCTTTCAATAGAGATGATGATGAAACTACCTCTCCTACTTCACCAAGTGCCTACATTATGAAATCATCAAGTCTAGATTTATTTTTACAGGAATCTGAAAAATTGAAAAGAAGAAAAGGTCACTACCAGCCTAGCTATGAGTTGGAATTGCCATCTGAAAAAGACACAGATTTTTATGATGATGATTCGGATGACTCTTTCAAAAGTTTTGGGAGTGATGATGATTACGTTATAGGAATAAACTCGCAAGAAGATTCTAAAAATGTGGGCAGAAATGTTACTAGAGCAAAAACTATAAAGCAAGTTTTGAAGCAACAACAAAAGGAAATTGAAAGACATGCGAGTAAAGATAAAAAATTGAATTTAGAACAAGAAGATAAATTTGATGAAAAGGACGAATATGCTTCTACTTTCAATAAACAAGAAATGAACATTACCAAAGGATCTAAAATTCAAAGATCGAAGTTCAACACTTACAGAGAGAGATCATATCAAAACAAGCTGGGTGGAAAATCAGCATTGAAAACTGCAAATAGTGTGGATAACTTGAGAACAGAAACACAAATAGGATTGAATAAAAGTATCACACACAAATCGCCATCTCCTCAATTTGAATACAAAAATGATAATAGAAGAGCAAGTCACGAAACAACATCATCCGGTGATTCACAATCAATGCATACAGCTGAAGAAGGAGATATTGAACTACCAACTACTCCGGAAGAAACCACTACAAAGTACTCTTCAAATACAGTGGGTAGTGAGCGTGATTTGTACAATTACAAAAATTCAAGTTCAGAATCTTTGGCATCAAATGGAAGTGATATTAGATTAAAAATGAAAAGTAGTAAAGATGAACTAAACAACAATGCTGCAAATTTAGATAGCTCAGATAGTTCTCCTACTATAACAGATGAAGGTAAGAAAAGCAAAAATAAGCTGTATAATATTCTGAAGAAAGGTAAGTTTAAATTCAATAGAAATGCATCTACTAAAAAGGAAAATGAACACAAAGTTACTAAAAGTTTGAGTTTGGATACCAGTTTAAATCATGAATACATGAGTAGCATAGCGGACTCACCTAAATCTAGTGCAGGATCTGGATACAGCCCATCATCGCCTGTCAAGCTGCCTTCATTTTCTTCAAAAAGAACATTATCTGGAACCAATTCAGCAGGAATTAAGCCATTTCTGGGAGACAAAAATCCGTTTTTACCAACTACAAATGACGATATTAAGACTGGCTATATGGGTCTGGAAGAAGCACTTGTTGTTAACTCAGAAAAGAAAAGTTATGATTATCCATTATCTCCAGATGGCTATAAATTGACAACCATTGAGGATGATGGTATGATGAGTCCAATTAGTCCAAGTGAGATAAATATGTTTGTGGATGATTTTGACATGAGCGATAACGAAATAGAAGGTCAAGAACAAGTGATTTTAGAAAGTGATCATGAGGAAACAAGTCTTGAACAAGATGTAGTCCATGGCAGTGAATTGATTGAAGAAAGAAGGCAATCAACAGTTAACAACAACGTTAAGGTACGCCTATTTGAAACACAAAACAAAGATACCACTAAAGAAGGTTTGTTTAAGTTTAAACAAAGTAATACCGTTACCAAACAAAAAACTGCTATGTTGATTAGTCCACCTACTACTCCAGATAGAGAAGACTATGAAGATGAATACCAAGATAATTTACCACCTAGAAAGTTGACTTTCAAAGATGTGCATAGACCAAAAGTTCCTAATTCTCCAATGAAATATAGAGACTCTTCTTTTGGATTTCCACTACCACCATTAACTTTGTCTACTATTATCATGTGTGATCATAGATTGGTGGTTTCCATGGAAAGAGCCATTTATAGATTATCACATATGAAGCTATCTGAAAACAAAAGAGAATTGAGACAGCAAGTATTGCTGAGTAATTTCATGTATTCATACTTGAACTTGGTGAATCACAGTTTGTACTTGCAAAAGCTGGAAGAAGAGGGTGCTTTATAAACACAATATATATTCAGTGAAATCAAAGGTCCAGTGGTACACGTTTATTATAATGTATTAACAATTGTCGGCGTTAAACTATAAATTATGAGAGTAACTAAAAAGTAGTCACGTGTTTTGCTCGTCATTTCTTTTTCACCTTTTCTTTTTTCTTTTTCTTTTTTTTTTTCCTTCATAGCTGTGTTCATCACAGGAAGTGTTTTCTAGCAGTTTTAACAGTATATTCATGTTAATATACTGGTTATTGACTTAGTTGAAACAAAAAAATAACATATATGTAATTGCACCAAAAGATTAATAAAGGCTATAAATAAGAAATATACAATTGAGAAAATGAGCGAAGAAAATGTTACATATTATAAAATGATGGTTCTTTTAGAAAGCAATGCTGAAATTTCAGAAGAAGAACAAACTATTAACGATGAGGAAAAGAATTCTATAAAGGTATCACATGAATTTTTGGATGAACTACAGTTAGACATTAAGGTAGGTGAAGAATACCTAGATGATTTGAATAAATGGTTTGATAGTTTTGACGAAAAAATATCCATTCCAAATGATGGGTTTATAAAATACGAAATCACCAACGACGGATTGATCATACTTCTTGTAAATAAACAAAAGGAAGCCATTGTTGAAGACATAAAGAAATACGTCAAAGAACATTGTAAACAAGAATAAGTTATATATTTAGTAGGTGAATATTAGTTTTTTGTTCCAGGTATATTTTTTAAAAGAGTTTTTCCAAAACTTGGATCTTGAAAGTTGAATAAAATGACTTTAGAGAAGGGGATTTTTTTCTATATAGTGCGTATAAAGCATACTTAAAGACTAAATCCATATCATGTAAAGGTATGTTAACAATATCTGTTGGTTTATTAAGTGTATTTGAAATCAAGTAGTGATTAAATGGTTGTGCAGCAACAAAAAAATCGGATTTAAGCTTTATGTTTTGTTTACTAGTGGTCACGTGTTTTAATGTTATGTTTACATTAATTATAAACAAGTATAAAAATAAAAAAAAGCATTTGGTAAAACAAAAAAAACTAAATAGCCAATACAAATAAACACAAACAAATATCATTTGTAAATTTACATGTATGCTTATTTAGATCTATTTTGTTTCTCAAAGCTGGAGGAGCGGATAAAAGCTCCAAACCCACTAACTAGTTCAAGCCAAAAAAAAAAACCCTTATATAGGAACTTACGGGAAATCATATAAACGAGCCACAGCCCTACCAGAACTTTAATTATTCACTGTTTCAAATGTATCTCGACTAGGTTTGAGATAAACAGCACAAATAAAAGCAATTGCTTAAATCTGCTGGATATTTCGTCTTTAACAGGAATCATAAAACCATCTTGCTGAAAAAATGAACATATATTAGTTTTTCCTCCGTGTTTTTTTTTCTTGAATAAATCCATGGCTGATAAAGAAGGATTTTTATCATGCTATAACAGTATACTAGCAATGAATTTGGGACAAAAAAAAAAGACACCCCACATTCACTTACTTTTAACCGATTCACACACAGAACCAAATGTATATACTCGCAAATCATGTGATCTACCCTCAATCCCTAAATCACTGCTAAACTCTTGTTATAACTCTTATTAGCGGTATTTTGCCCATATTTGTTAAACCCGAAATATTTCCAGAGTCGTATTTTTAATTCCTCGTTATTTTATGGTTTTTGGCGTGGTACAGAAAAAAAAAAAAATAAACACTCACTGTGCTTGTTTCTGTTACGAGACAAAATGAAGCAAGTCTTATATAATGCAGTATATGGATTTCAACATATTCGTTAATAGTTAATTACAACACCTCTACTCCGTTATATAAAAAAAAAGCACACTGAAAAGAAAAACCAAATTCTTATCTTAATACATCTATTTATTAATTACTGTATTTATTTAATTTATTTTTGTTCTTTTCTCTCAAATTAACATTCAATATTTAAATATGAGCACTGCTGAAAAGAAGACTTTGCCTTTGTACTCCAGAGAACAACTAGAAAAACTTTTTTCTGCAAAGGAAAGAGTTTGGGTTACATTAAAAAACAGAAAAGTATATGATGTTACAGACTTTTTAGAACAACATCCAGGTGGAGGTGAAATCATTGCTGAATACAGAGGTCAAGACATCTCCAAAGTAATGGATGATTTAGATATTCATCAACATTCTAGTTCTTCTTACGACATAATGAACGACAACTACTTAGTTGGTTATCTGGCTACCGAATACGAGGTTGATAAGTTACTAACCAACCCAGACCACATCGTTGAAGTTGAAATCGAAGACGAAGATATTGAAGGCCATCATGGTGGCTCCAATCCGTACTCTGAAGGAACCTTTGTTGAAAAGTTACCTGAAGCTGAAGCTCAATTAAGAATTGCTACAAACTACGACAAGGATTACAAAAAACACAAATTTTTGGACTTGAACAAGGCTTTAGTTTGGCAATTGTTGGCTGCTGATTTTGATAGAGAATTTTATATCGATCAAATTCATAGACCTAGACATTACGGTAAAGGGTCTGCTCCGTTGTTTGGTACTTGGTGGATGGAGCCTTTGACAAAGACTTCTTGGTATGTGATTCCTTTGTGCTGGTGGCCAGTTGTCACATACTATTTCACCAAGAGTTTGATGAACATGAATACCTTAGGTAGTGTATCTTTATTCGGTATTGGTTTGTTTGTTTGGACCATCATTGAATATGGTTTACACAGATTCTTATTCCACTTTGATAACAACATCCCAGATTACCCAGTTTTCTACACTTTGCATTTCCTATTGCATGGTTGTCACCATTACTTACCTATGGACAAGTACAGATTAGTCATGCCTCCAACTTTGTTTGTTTTATTATGCTATCCATTTTATAAGGCTGTCTTTGCTATTTTCCCATACAACTGGGGTTGTGCTGGTTTTGCCGGTGGTTTATTCGGTTACACCCTTTATGACATGTGCCACTACTTCCTACATCACAAACAATTGCCTCCATTTATGCAAAAGTTGAAAAAATACCACTTGGAACATCACTACAAGAACTACGAATTAGGTTTTGGTGTCACTTCTTGGTTTTGGGACAAGGTTTTCGGTACTTACTTAGATGACACTTCTCCATTATCTAAGATGAAATATGATTAAATAAACTATAAAATTGAAAAAGAAAAAAAAAATATAGGAAAATTTTGATAATTGTTCATTTATAGCAATATTGCCATATTTATATATTACTATCTTCATTATAATTATGTGACCAAACGAAAAAAAAAAAAAAAAAACCAGGCAAGTTTATAACAAAGTTCATTATTCTTAACTATCTTCAATGTTAATCCATGCTTTTGGTGATCCCTCACCAAGTAAGACGCCTTATACGAGTAATAAACGCGTTTCCTGTTACCGCGTTGTAAACCATGAATACATCCGACAAGAAGTCCATGGCTATTGAGATCTGAAAGTATTGCTTATTTTGAACACATATTACTCATTATGCAAAATTTGGGATTAATTTTATCTTCTTAATTCTAGTTCCTAATAAAACAACCTTCAATACATAAAGAATATGTTCTCAGGTGTTTCCCTTTTGGGTAATTTTTAATCCGAACATCTAACCAGAATATTTCCCATATATATCGTGTTTTCTACATGGGCTTACAAAAAAAAATTTTATGCTTTTAAATTTTGTACTGTAGGTACTTTTTTTGAACATAATCAACTATGTAATAGTCATAAGAAAAAGAAAGTTATGGCCTCCAAAGAATAGCTATTGCATTATACTCGATCAAATACGAAAAATGAGATATTCTAACGGTTTGACCAAACTACAGGGTATTTCCACTAGATCTTTATTCAAGGGGTCCACCATCATGCCCTTACAAAGAAGATTAAACTCTTCTGATAACAACAAGGATTTCACCCACTTTGGCTTCAAAACCGTGAAGTTAGAAGAAAAAGAAAAACTTGTAGGAGGAGTCTTTTCTTCTGTCGCTACATCTTATGATTTAATGAATGATGTCATGTCTTTGGGTGTCCACAGATTATGGAAGCATCATTTCATCCAAAAGTTAGATGCCGGTAAAAGACTACATTCTGCTGAACCATTGCATTTTATTGACGTTGCAGGTGGCTCAGGTGATATCGCTCAAGGTATTTTAGAAAATGCCAAGACCAAATTTGGTGATGAAGTTTCTACTGTTGATGTTGTAGATATCAATGCTGATATGTTAAACGAAGGTGTCAAAAGATTCTCCACTTTAACTAACATCAAAGATAAGGAAGATAGAGTAAGATTTTTAGTACAAAACGGTGAAACTTTAGAAGACATCGAATCCAATTCTAAAGACGTATACACAATCTCATTTGGTATCAGAAACTTCACTAACATTCAAAAGGGGTTGGATACTGCCTATAGAGTTTTGAAGCCAGGTGGTATTTTCTTCTGTTTAGAGTTCTCCAAGGTTGATAACCCAATAGTCGAACTAGGTTACAAGCAATGGTCTAAGGTTTTACCTGTAATGGGTTCTGTCTTAGCTAATGACTACGACTCCTATGAATACTTGGTCCAATCTATAGAAAAATTCCCAAATCAAGAATCTTTCAAGAGTATGATTGAAAAGGCTGGGTTTAAATGTTGTGGCTATGAAAACTTAACATTTGGTGTTGCTACCATTCATTGGGGTATTAAAGTCTAATCGAGTTTTACGATCTATATAAGGGGGTATTTCTTTTTAAAGAAAACTATATACCTTTATCATTTGTAAATAATTTTTTTGTTCAAGCTTAATTTTTGTTGTTGTTGTTTAAACATATCTAACATCAATTGGTACTTTTAATTCCATTTTTTCACAATGATCAAATCTAATGTCAATTTTTAAGTAGTAAAATCTTGATATGATACAATTGTCAAAAGATGGGAGAATCACCATATTCTGCCTTTCTTTATACTCCAAGTTCACATTTAACTTGCATCCCATAGTGTTATCTGACTTTTTGACCCATTGAAGATTTTCCGTATTTGTATTCTTGAATATGTTATCAATTGGAAATTCTTCAAAATTCAAAGTCGAAAAAGAGTCTATATCATTTTGGGTATTTTTGCTAATTAAATTTTCAAATCTTACACTATCCAGAGGAACTTCAAAGCGAGCACAAAGTTTATGTAAACGTTCTTTGTAAATTTCGTACTCCTTTTTATTTTCTTTAAGGGTTTTATAATGAATCTTACAGTTTTGTACAATTTGCTTCAAGAAATGCTTTTCTTTTAAATAAACACCACCATCTACAAGAATTGGTAGCTCCTTCTCTGTAAATGCTGTTACTGCCACCAGTAATGTTTTAATACTCTTGATTTGGGGCTTATAGTCAGAAACTCCATGATTGCTTAATTCTATGTCAACCGGAAGGCTTTTTAAAATATAATCTTCTTTGGTGGTTGGCAACTTTGGATCCACAACTTCGTCCCATATCTTCTTATTAATATTACTCTTCTTTTCTCTCTTATTATAATCTTCAATAGATTTATTGGTATGGTATGGTAAAACTTTCAAGTTCTTTTCAAAAGATGTGCTTATTTTCATTATTCCAGAAACAAAAGACTCGCTCTGCACATGCTTGTCCTGCGAATTCAATGCAAAGAAGTCATTCAATTTATCAAAAGATCCTGATTGTTTTTTTTTAAAGTCAAATTTGAACTCTTTAATGACCTCATGCTTTTGCTTATTCGGATCATCAGCAACAGAACCACTGTTGTTTATGAGTGGGCCGTCTCTTTGTAAACCCAGGTTTCTGAAACTCAAGTTGGAATCACTTATCTCCTTACTCTGTTTGTTTTCTATAATATCTTGGTTTTGAATGTTTAAGTCATCTTTACAAAATGTGTCATCATCCCAGTTCTTCAGCTTTTTGAGCAGAATATCCAAGTTTTCACAACGTCTAGTAATATTTGAATTAAAATTGTTCAAGTTTTTTTTAAACTCGTTGATGTCAATTTCTGAAGTCTTTCCTTCTGTGTATTTATACTTATTGTTTGAGCTTAAAGCATTTGGAATAATTCTTATACTATGACTTGTATCGTTTAAGATGTAATGCTGATTATGCTCCATACTTTTTTTTACCATTCTACAATTTATACTGTATTGAATGCTTGAATACTCATTATCAAATCCTGCCCTCAAGCTTTTTAAATAATGTCCATGACTTGAAGAAACATGTTTTTTCAATTCCGCTGAAACTTCAGATCCGTATAATGCCAAGTCTGGACATATAACGGCTGATCCTCTTATCCCATTTAAGCCATATCCCAATAAAGGATTACATTCCAGATTAGAATTGTTTTTGTCGGTAACGTCATAGCCGAAAGTAGGAGGTAATGCCAGATGCTGTGGAATTTGATGCTTACAGTTAATGTCTAAAATTTCTGAAGGTATTTTGAAGCAAAAATACTTTTTGTATGTTGTTTTTGGCTCAATGACTTTATCATTCGGAAGCCCTAATCTAGATTTGTCAACTTCATCTACACCGCCTGGTCTGTAACCAACTCCTGAAGACATCTCTACATGCGAATATGACCATGTTGCAGACAAATCATGAGTTTTCAATATCTTCATTTTTGTGACCCTATGCGTACTGCTATTTCTAACTTGAACAGACCCTTCAAAAGATACATAGAACCCATCAAATTTAATTTTTGTGTCTGTTCTATTTGTCAATACAAAGTATCCTGAAATCAGTTCGCCTGAAGAAAACTCTCTTAAACTGATTTCTTTTTCCAAAGGAGTATTTGGTTTGACTGTATTTTTGGTCAATGTGATCCTTATGTCTAATCCTGGATACAGTCTTTTAGGCAATTCATGAATCTTGTCAACTTCAAATCGTAAACCATCATGCTGATTTTCACTGTTTACGGATTGATGACTAGCTTGGGGTGTAAAATTAACTGCTGTCAATGAATTGTATTCAGGTGGATTTAATACATCTGTCGTTTCTTCTCCAACAGCTAGCGGTTCCAACAAAATATTGTCTTCAATATCACAGTTGTCTAAATCTTCATCTTTATCATCGGGCAAAAATTTCACTATTGAATCATAAAATTGAAATGATGGTAATACATCAACAAGAATTTCATCATCATCCTCGTCGTCATCATCATCTTCAGGCATCATTTTAATTTCAGCATTTGAGTTCAAACGCGATTGTGTTATTCTTTTGTAGAAGACGATATCGGAGTTTTTTCTCGATAAAAGATTACTTCTGTCAAGATAATCATTTTCGTTGTTCATTTTCAAAGTATTAAAACTGTCGACAATGTCCTTGACTTTTGTTTTTGGTTTACTATCGTATATCCTCAAGTCGTCGCTCGGTGATAATGACGTTTGTATATTGTTCGGATCCGAATTGGACTTTGTTAGTCTAATTGTTCTATAAATACCATTAGTTTGTATGGTCTTTTTTAACTTTTGTCCATTGGTGCTCGTTGAATGACTAGATTTTTCATCTTTAGTATGATCAAATAGCTTTAGTAAATGGCCCATTTGAATTGAGAGAAGAGATTGTTTTTGAAAAAAGACTTGAAATGCTGCTTCGGTTCTACTTTTTCTTTTTTTTAAAAAAAAAACTCAAATCTGTATTGAACTAGCTATGCTTATGATTACGTTGGTATTTGGGTTGACAATTTAATTATAATAATTCAATGATTTATAATGTCATCAAATCTACACAGTTTTTAAAAGCTGAACAAAAAAAAAAAATTGAAATCGAAAACGGCTCCTTTTTTTCTTTTTAAAAAATGGGATATGAGGGAGGAACTATAATCCCGGTATTCTTTACCGTTAATTACAGTAAAGATGAATTGTATAAAAAATTTCATATATAAACAGTAGGAATTAGTTATCCAAATCAAAAAACTTGACATCAACAGGAATTTGCAAAGTAGCAACATCACCAGTATGAAATTCACACTCAATTTGTAAGTGGTAGAATCTGCTTATTAAACAACTATCAAAGGTAGGCAAAACCGTTATAAATGCATCTTCTTTATAGTTCAAATTAACATCAATCTCAGTTTTGAAATCTTCAGGGCCCAACTTTTCAAGTTTTGAAAGGTCATCAGAAGGAATGACAGTTTCTTTAAAAAGATTACTTATCATGAATTTTTCTACTCTTAAAGTCGCCAAAGCTTCAGTATTTGTGGCAATCAAATTCGGTATAAAAGACTCAAATGATACCATTCTTTCGCTAATTCCGTTATTCTTAGCTAGTTCATGTATTCTTTTGACATTTTCTTTGTATTCAGTCTTCAAATTCTTAATTTTTTTAAGGTTATTTTCACTATTGATGATGATTTGCTTTAAAAATTTGTCTTCTTTAAGCATCATGTTGGCATCTAACAATATCGGCATTGATCTGTCAGCAAATGTTGTATATGCACACAACTTTGTATTTATGCTTTTTAATTTGGTATATTTAGTCATTTTTCCTTGATATCTTATTTTCAAAGGCAAGCTGCTCAAGCGATAGTCATCAATAGAAGAAGGAAGTTGATTTAATATATCTGTTTTCCATACCTTCAGATCAGGCTTATTTCTACTATCGGAGTTGTTAATTGATGCTATATTTCTAGTTTTGTGATAATTCAAAGCTTTCAAGTCCTTGTTCAATTTTGTTGATACTGTAATATCAATTCCCCTTTTCATATCATCTCTACCGTTGGAATTAGTGATAGGATATAAACTTCCACTACTGTGGCTGTTGTTAGAGCCAAAAAGTGTATTGATCTTGTTTAAAGAAGTATTTGACTTTTTCTTGTTATCCCCATCTGTGTTGAAATTCACAGAATAGAAATCTTTTTCTTTGAGCAGGTATTTGTTTCTATTTTGTAAGAAGTCTGGCTGGGTTATAGTTAGAGGTGATCTCATGGTTTTTAATTGATCCCATGATAACTTTTCATCTTTTACTTCGTTTGAATGTTTTTTCTCCGGTTCATTAGTCAAATGCTCTGTGAAGTCAGTAGGAGAGAATATAGTTTCATCTTTCCATTGCTTAATTTTCTTCAAAAATGTATCAAGGTGATCTATATGTTTGAATGTGACGGCATCATGTTTACTCAAAGTTTTCTTAATTTGCTTGACATCTACTAAAGAACTTTTGCCGTCACTATATCTAAACTTAGAATTGCTAGATAATGTATTGGGTATTATTCTTACATTATATGTGGTATTATTCAACACGTACAACCCTTTAGACGACAAATTTCTCATAACAAGTTTAGCTCCAATATGATAACTAACGTTAGATCCGTCATAATTAAATCCCTGTCTCAACTTACTAGAAGCCTTTGGTTCTTTCAAATGTTTTTTCAAAATAGGCAAAACACCATCTCTGTATGATGCTAAATCTGCTGTCATTAATGCAGATCCAATTAGCCCGGTATGTCCAAATCCAGTAAGATTGTTGATTTCTATAAATTCATTATCTCTTTTATCATCATCGACACCAAAACTTGGCGGTAAAGATATGTGGTTTGGTATTTGATGCTTGCAATTAGTATCCAAAATTTCCTTGGGAACTTTGAAGCAGAAATACTTTTTATATTTCACTTTCGGCTTTAAAATTTTACTATTAGGTAAACCTAGTCTTGAATTATCCGTTTCATCTAAAATAGTTGCATCGTAGTTCATTCCAGAAGCTAGTTCAACTTGGGAGTACGACCATATTGCTGATAAATCATGAGTATTCAAAAATCTCATTGTAGTTGATTTTTCTGTTTCGCTATTTTTAACATTGGCCATACCCTCCAATGAAACATAGAAACCTTCAAATTTGATAGATTTCGATCCTTTATTACAAACGGTAACAAATCCATTGATCAGTTCACCAGACGAAAATTCTCTAATCAAAGTTTGTTTTTGTGTTGGCTTGTTAGGTTCAACAGGCTCTTTAATTAATGTAATTTTTATCTCTATCAGTGGTGAACTATGATGCGGCAATTTGTATAGCTTATCAACTTCATATCTGGTAGCTTCAGCGTCTGCAGTGTTCACACCAACATTTAATCTTTGATTATTCTCTATAATGTATTCCGGCGGATTGGCGTTTTGACTTGAAAGCCCATTGTTGGATAGTAATGGGACTTCGCTGTTTAGATCCAGTAAGGAAGGAACAATATCATCTGTCTTGTCATCTGGTAAAAACTTGACCAATGAGTCATAAAACTGAAAAGATGGAAGAATATCAATCAATATATCTTCATCGTCGTTATTTGGGTTAACTGCATTGGGAACACTAACATCGTGTGCTTCATCGTCATAATTTTCAAATTTATTGGCTGTGGACTTCTTCAACTCAAATTCATCCTCAGAACTCGAAAACCTTTTATAATAAACAATATCGTTGTTCACATTGTCTTCAAAATTATCATTTATATTGGTACTACTTAAGGCATTGCTAATGCTATAGTCTTCGTCATTGATTGCGCTTCTGTTGCTGGGAGTAGTCTTCACAAACATAATGTTATCTTGACTCATAAATGGCTGTAAAGATCCTTCATTGGAAACCTTGGATCTAGAAGCTTTAACGGTTCTGTAAATACCATTAACAACGCTCGGAGTAGACTTTATATTTAAATTTTTCTTCTTCTCATCTGATTTATTCACATCAAACAGCTTAGAAATGCCTACCATTAGTCAAATTCTCTTATTTTAAAGAAAGATATTAATAAACTAGTTTATGTATGGGGCCTAGAAGTATGTCTGGATAGCTGAAACTTAGGTTCTTTCAACAAATAAGCTTTCGATGATGTGGAGTTTACGTTAAATAATGAGTTTTTACTTGGGGTTAAGGAGTAAAAAAAAAAAACAGAAAAATTAGCCAGGCAATTTTCCACACTTTTCAGCCGAAAAGATTACTCATATATACTTTGAACAAATGAGCCATTAGAGACGGGATTAACCCAGAGTTATGGATTACAGGACACAAGAGCGGATATAATCTATAAATTCGATTGATATATATATGGCTTATTTGATATAGTCTCTCAATATAACTGGAACTGAGGTTGGGGGTAAAGCACCGTATTCAGTTATAATCTTGGACACATAACCCGGCGGAGTTAAGTCGTACATGATATTGAAGATATTTAGACTTGGATTTTCTTCCCAATTGTTGATGTTTTTGGTTTTCTTTGCCTTCTTGTTCTTGGATTTCGAAGCAGATCTACTTGATGTTGATCCATTACCGTTATTTTGTTGTTGGCTGGAGTTTCCACTACCGCCTTGTTGGCCAGATTTGTTTCCTTTTTCCTTTTCACTTTGTTGGCTCATTTCATCCTTCTTCACTTGTTGTTGCTTTAAGTGGCCTTGTCTTTCTTTAATAAATTGATCTAGTAAATTGTTCTTATACAAGTTTTCACAAACACCAACGTGCAGTTTACTGGTACTCTTGACTATTTCATCTAAGATGTGGTTATCGGAATTTGAGTTGTTTATACTAGTGCTGTCATCCATTGTTGGATCAATCAAGTCATTAGGATCAGCTAATTCATTGAATGTCAAGGAATCTAATTGAACTCTGTTAGTGAACTTAAGAGCTTCACAACAGACAATTACAGGAATGTTGTGGTATTTAGCTGTCATTGCTAAAGCAGCGGATCCGACTCTACTGTATAAAAATCCATTGGATAAAATAGAATGAGCACCCAAAAGAACACAGTCTATGCTCATATTATCAAAGATGTAACCAAGAGATGTGATCAATGAATAAACAACATCAGTAAATCCTAGTTGTTGTAAATCATCAACAAATCTTCTTCCTTCAAACAAAGGTCTTGAGTCAACAACAATAATCTTGAAGTTCTTCTTTTCATTTAACTTGGCATGCTTGAATAATTCAAACAATACTTGTGAGTAACCATATGTTATAACACAACCATTATCTGGAATATGTTGTGTGGCTGTGTTAACTATAACTTGCTGAGCCACTAGGATCTTTTCATTTTTAAAGGTTTCCATGTCTTCAATAAGCTCCAACTTCAATTCCTTTTCAGATTTCTTTTTATTGTTTTTGGATTGTGGCTCATCTTCGCTGTTTATACCCAAAACCGAGATCCTTTGTTTGAACCATCTAATAAAATTACCCATAGAAACAGATAAAGGTCTAGATTTGATCAAAAAGTCAATTTGATGTGATAGGTATTGGGTCAAACTTCTATTCATTACAGTACCTTGTGGGGTCACATAGTCCATAACTAGAATCTTGAAGGCATCTATCAATGCCAAACAACGTGGAGTTGAACCAACAATGTTATAGCTGGCATAAGAATCAGTCAACTTCAAGACTTCAGGATGGATCATATCCCTAGTTATAATCATGTCTTTGATTTGAGATGACAATTCATTGGAATGATCATCTAGATCTTGTTTGACGGAAGAAGGAAGAATGGTTGATAAGTTTACTAAGTAATCAGCAGAGTTAGGTAAATCAAACAAATCAGATGTGTCTTGCTTGTTATCTTTTTGATCTTCCATTGATGAGACATTTTGGTGAGCTAAATAATTTAAAGAACCAACAGCTAAACCTTGTGCAGTAATCTTACCTAACTTAGATGAAGTTATAACAGATGACAAAGCCAATAATGAAGACTTTCTTTCCTTAGCAGTTTCCAAATGCCCAAATAAGTTTGATCTTTCAGATGTATTCAATCTTTTCAACTTTTCTGCTTCTAATTTCTTCTTTTTGGCGATGGCTTCTTGTTCTTGTTTGATTTTTTGTTTTTGCAATCTAATCTTTTCTTGCTGCATTTGTTGTAGTTTTTGCTGTTGTTTCTTTTCTTTCAACAATTTGGCTTCTTCTTCTTTCTCTTCAACTGTTTGTCCAGACTGTTCAGCCTTTTTGGCTAATCTCTTAGCTGCTTTTTCCTTCTTTTTCCATTCCTTCAATTCTTTATTACTTAAACCAGCTGGTGGTTCTGATAAACCATCGACTGGGGTGGATTCTTGAACCACGGTTTCCTTTGTGGAGGCAGCTAATTGTGTATCACTCATTCTTTTGTAGTGAAAAGTTGCTAATGCTTTATGCTTTGGGGATTACAAGTTTTGATATATACTAGATTGCTATACGTTAATTACTCATTTAGGCATAAATGTGTATGAGCCCTAATAACTTTGGGCAAAATTTTTTTCTTTTTTCTTTTTTTTTTTTTTTTCACAAATCTGATCAGAGCTGAGCACGTGCAAAATTGGTAAATCCGAAAAATGTCATTATTTGAAAACGATAATGTTCTTCTGTTTATAACAGGTTGATTAGGCATTATTAACAAGTAGAACAGGAAGGAAATTTACAAACTATATGGTTAGAAAACTAATTCACATATTATATCTGAACGCATTACAGTAAAGAAGAAAACACAAACAAAAGGTTGCTTATTAAAATTTCAAAAAAAAAGGCTTTATAAATGGTTTTTTATATAAAAAATGATAAATTAAAATCTTTCTCTAAAAAATTGTTTATTTGTCCAAAACATCAGCATCGAACTTTTGCTTGAACCATTCGATGGTGTCTTCAGCAACGACTCTGTGGTGGTTACCGACTCTACCTCTACATCTCTTTCTTCTGGCAACTCTGTTACCTGGTCTACCCATGACAACGAAGAAATCCATACCGTAAATACCAATAGATGGGTCATACTTGATACCTAAATCAATGTGTTCTTGGATACCGAAACCGAAGTTACCGGTAGAAGAGAAGTTTCTGGTTCTTAATTGATATTCCTTGACCTTTAAACCTCTTTCTAAGATTTCATCAGCCTTTGGACCTCTGATGGTGACGTGGACAGCGATCTTTTCGTTTCTTCTGATACCGAAAGTTCTGACAGTGTATCTAGCCTTAGAAGTAACTGGGGTTTGACCAGATAATTGTTCTAAAACCTTGGAGGCTCTGGTTAATCTATCACCAGATTCACCGACGGAAATGTTTAAGACCAACTTTTCGATCTTTAATTCTCTCATAACATTTTGAGCTTTAGCAGACATCTTTGATATAGTGTATGTATATGTTTACGGGGGTTGTTTACTTACTTCTTCTTAATTACTGTTATTAAAAACTCAAATTCCATTCTTAACAATTAGAAACGTGATTAAACTACTAAAATCTTAATTCCAATACAAAACTCAACAATATTTCTTTCTACTTTTTTTTTTTTTCACTTTTCTTACATTTCACTCTATTATTACTATTTTTTTTTTACTGCTTCTAACATGTGTATAAGCCAATGTGCAGGATTATAAATTCCAATTTCCTATAAAGGAAATTTTTAATTTAACTTTTCTTCAGGCTTTATCCCCGAAATTAAAAAAAAAAAAATTAAATTAAAATTTTTTTGTAACAAAAAAAAACAAAGTTATAAAAAGGTCAATCACGTGCATCGGATATAAAACCCAAATTTTATTTATTTCCGATCTGGAAAAAATTTGAGTGTGTGTACTTCCTTTTCTTATAATCCTGTAATAATAAAAAAGTTGATAGATATGGGTGGCAAATTCATATATTATATGTTTTAATCGAATACCACAACATTAAAATAAAAAAAAAATCCCAAAAACAAAAAGACAATACAGAAGTAGAATAATCAATAGTAACACCTACGAATTTTAATTACAAAGTAGAATATCTAATCTGTAGTTACCAAAAAAAAAAAAAGTATTGTCATCTTTAAAACAACAAAATCACACATATTAAATATAATGTTATCTAACATTGCGGATTCTTTATCACAATCTGATAATATTCTTCAAAGAGAAGCCAATGGTTTACATTTTGAAAACCAAAAGGAACTATTATCTAACCAAAAGTTTAACAAGCTTGCACCAACAATAACTATGGCACCTGTATCAAACCCAGCAGAATTCCTAAGAGCTCATACCGACGATTCCAAAAATCCAGATTGTGCAATCAAAATTGCTCACGGTACCACCACCTTGGCCTTTAGATTTCAAGGAGGTATTGTTGTTGCTGTAGATTCCAGAGCAACTGCTGGTCAATGGATTGCATCCCAAACCGTAAACAAAGTCATAAGAATTAACCCGTTCTTGTTAGGTACATTGGCCGGTGGTGCTGCCGATTGTCAATATTGGGAAACTTGGTTAGGAACTCAATGTAGATTATATGAACTAAACAATAAAGAAAGAATATCTGTTGCCGCTGCTTCTAAGATCTTATCTGATCTTACTTACAATTATAAAGGTGCCGGTCTTTCTATGGGTACTATGGTGTGTGGTTATACCAAAAAAGAGGGTCCAAGTATATACTACGTTGATTCAGATGGTACCAGATTAAAAGGTGATTTATTCTGTGTTGGTTCTGGTCAAACTTTTGCATACGGTGTTTTGGATAGTAACTACAAATGGGATCTAACAGTGGAGGAAGCTTTATATTTAGGTAAGAGATCTATTTTAGCTGCTGCACATAGAGATGCTTACTCCGGTGGTTCTATCAATTTATATCACGTAACAGAAAATGGTTGGATCTATCACGGTAATCATGATGTAGATAAGATTTTCTGGGAAATAAAGGAACAAGAAAAGTCATTTAACAATGTCATAGGTTAATACTATATATAAACATAAAAAATTAAATTCACTTTGAACACGTTGAGAATACCAAAGAAGATGAAAGAAGCTTTTTGTTTTTTGTTTCAAAAATACAACTTAAAATTTCTCATTACAATTTTAGAAGAAAATCAGATAAAAGTATATATTACTATATAGCAGCTGGAGTTTCAGTTTTGCTATTATCATCGTCTGAATCATCATCACTATCGCTATCGTCATCACTGGAAATATCATCACTGCTAGTAGAATCATTTGCTTTGATAGACTTACTTTTGTTGTCTTCAGAAGATCCGATGATCTTGTTTGGCTGTGGAGAAGAGCTTTTTGAAGAAACGACTTTATTTGGTTTCAAGTTTTTGGCTTGAAAGAACTTTGAAAGGGAAGCTGGGTCAAAGTTAGTAGCACTTGGTTTATAAATCGTTTCTCTTGAATTAATCTTAGAAACGCTGGGAACGACTTGACTCTTCAACAAGGATGTTGTAGTTGTGATTTGTTTACCCTCAGAGGATATACTCGTGTTCTTCATGGTTGGCTGAACACTGATAACACTAGTCGAAGCAACTGCCTTTTTTCTCGGTTGCTTATTCATATTCTTTATATCAACTTTTACCTTCTTATAAACACCACCACTTTCGTTATCATTTCTTCTCTTTAAATTCGTAGTAGTTCCTTTATTTCCAAAGCTTTCGGACTTTCCTGCACTTAATGAAGGATCAGTTTTCATTGTCAATATACCAAATTGATTTTTTTTGGAACTACCAATTTCTTTATGTTCTGAAGTTTCAAACTTCAGTTCTCCCTTGACAGCAGGTTTAGATTTTTTGGCTGCATTACCGGCAGCACTTCCTACTGGAGCCTTCTTGGTAGCACTTGCAGCACCTAATGCTTTTGTAGAAAGTAAACGTTCTTGTTGTTTAGGAGTTAATTTTTTTGGTGGCGGCTTAATTTCCTTTGGTGGAACCCAAACATCTCCAGTTGTTTGGAAATAATGTTTTTTGGCTTCGTCCAAGTCTCTTTCTAATTCTTGAGGAGTTGGTAATTTAACAATTTGGCTTGCCTTGTTGCCTGTTACTTCTTTCAGAGAAGCATTGCAAGCAGCAGCCAGTATAAAGTTCAATTGTTGTGGATTCTTATCCATCAAAAAACCCAATGGATTCTTAGTCATACCAATCTTTTTAGAAACCTCATTAACCTTTTGTATAGTGGAAGCCAGTGCTTTAGTCAACACTTTAGAAATAGTTTCTTTATCAAGTCCTTGCCTGTCTGTGGTTAGAATCAGCAACTGCTCTTGCAAATAGACTAAAGTACGTTTTTGTTTTGAATCATTAGTTTCCTTCAAATTAATTTGTTTTGGCAATCTTTGAAAGAATTTTCTTTTGGCTTCTTTGTTGGCATCTTCAACCTTTTGTTTTTCTTCTTGTTCTTTCCTTTCTTCTTCTTCTAAACTCTTCATGTAATCATAGTCTAGCATCCACAACCAACTTTTACCTTCTTTAGGGCCTCTCTTAAAATATTTACCAGTTTGTAAAGCATTTCTTACCGAAGACTGCCATCCTTTATTGCAGTACTCATAGTAAGGATATATTTCTTTCATAGTATCATAGATGTTTGTAAGACTCATTGTATCACCTTCCTTAAATGTAAACTTTTTGAACACTTCCAAAAGAATATCTTGATATGAAATATCTGGCTTTTCTCTATACAGCTTTGGAATTTCTTCAGGTAAATATTCTCTCTTTTTAGGTTTTTTGATAATAGTTTCCTTTGGTGCAATAATAGACATTGGCTGCTCAACTATAGTCTTTTCAGGTTTGATTGTTGCAACCATAGGTTGTGATGACATGATTGTAGCCTTTTGATTTTTGATCACAGGCTTCATAGCATCTTTTCCAGCCTTAGCTTTGGCTGCTGCAGAGGGAGTTTTCACTTTTTTGTTAGATGCTGATTTAGATACAGGAGTTGAACTAATAACAAGAGGGTTAATCTTGTCTTGTTGTTGCTGCTGCTGTTTGGCTAGCAATTCAAGAGCAGCTTTTTGTTCTTTCTTCTTTTTCTGATTTTCTTTTTTCTTTTCATTCAAGGCTTTCTTAGCCTTTTCTTTTTTGATAGTGTTGGCAACGTCAATTTCTTCTTTGGTTTTAAAACGATCACCAGATTTACTGTATTCAGGTATAGAGGAGGCATCTTGAACAAAGACAAATGGAATATTAGCTATTTGAATTTTGGTGTCATTCGCCAGGGCTACAGTTACATCTTTTCCAATAAATTCATCATTGACAAAGGCCCCATTTTTACCAAGAACGGTCATTTCAAATTTCTCATTGCTGAAATTATAATAAATTTGGGCATGCTTTCTAGATATGCTCTTAGACGTACCCAAGTTAACATCAACATTATCTTTATTCGAATAGTTATATTGTTGTGCTGTTACAACACCAGTTTGTGATGGATCGTTAGTTGTTGGTTTTCTACCTATTGTCACTTTTAAAGTTTGCACGTAAAAAGTTGAGTCAGCAAAGTCCAACCTGGCATAGGCTGAAATATCAGCATCTGATACATTCAACGTACTTGGTATGCTCATTTTTTTAGTCGATTCTAAAATAGTGTTATCTTTTATTGATGATGGATTAACAGAAGAAGCTGCTTCTTGGTTTTTTATCATCATGCTAGGTGTTGTCAATGATTGGTCTATGGAAGTTTTTGGTTTATTATCTATGGTTGGCTTTGTATTTGGCGTACTTTTAATTACTGATTGTGATTGAGTTGGAGTATTCTTTATGATTTCAGTTGGAGCATGCACGCTGTTAGATTTAGATTTAAGTTTCAATCTTTCTTTCATATCTGTATCAAATTGATCATCTTCATCGTCACTAATGGCATTCTCATTTTGAAGACTTTTATATTTTTCCATTCCAATAATACTAGGTCTCATCATAGCACTTAGACTTGAGTTTCTTCTTTGGCTTAAAAACATATCTTCGTCTTTACCGTTAAGACTTAAAAAAGAATCCATAACACCATCCATACTAATACTATCTTTTCTTCCATTAACCAATCCTCCAAAACTGAACTTTCTGTTGTTGAATCCCAACGATGGTTTGTGCTGAGAAGCACCCATATACGGAGATGTGCTGCTAGTATTTTTATTCATATCATTTAAGCCAAATCTCAAAAATTCGTCGTCATTTTGACTATTTTGAGGCACTTTTGAGTCATGTGAGTTTTCCTTGCTGGATTTATTACCAAAGGCACCGACCATCATTTCCGCATTAAGATCGATAGAATCTCTTAAAAAACTGTTTCTTTTGGCTATACTCATATTTGAAAATCGTCTATTGTTCAAAGCACTGTTAACATTTGTAGGCACAGAAGTTGTTTCCGCTGGATTACTCTTACTTAGCAAGGGCTCTGAAGAATTCACATTGCTGTTTGAAATATTTGAATCATTACCCTGAGACATTGATCTTAAAGAATCTCTGACTGCGTGATCATCTTCAAACATGCTCATAGATAGCCTCGACTGCCTTAGATTAGAAGAATCAAAATCTCCCAGAGCTGCTGTCAACAACATTGATGTAGAATCACGTCTATTTTTCAATGATTGATTCGTACTGCTTTCATTATTATTCGATGTTTCTGTTTGTTTATTGTCCTTGCTGGTTTTGTCTGTGTAATTCAGATCTGAATTTATAAAATCCATTGTGATAAATATGTCTCTTGCTTCTAGTACCTACCCTTTACTTATATCCTAGGTATTCACCTCTTAGTACGGCTCTGTTTTGATGGTTTTTAATTTAATGTTTATCGATTTTAGGTAGAAAAAAATACATTTCGGGTGAAATTAACAAAAAACAAAGCTAGCTTCGTATTCGTGATACGAACAGGTTAAAAAAAAAAAAGAAAAGAAAAATTTTCAAACTATAAACGCTACCATGAAGTTGTGATAAGTCTGAACACTATCATAGGAGGAAGCTTTTGAATACATAAAAGAAAGGAAAGAGGAAAGAAGCATTTAATAGAAGCTTAAACTCTCATATATACCAATCTGTTGATTTCATTCGGAGTTAAAGAGCATTCAATAGACTTTACCAAGTCCTCTTTCAACTTGTATGTTGCTATATTGTTTTGATCTGGTACTTGGAGGAAATCCAGTTTGATGTCGAAATTCAATATTTCCAGTATTTGACGAGATTTGTCAAATTGCAGTCTTAATGAGTAGTCAACTAAGTCTCTTTTGTTGTCTGTAGACAAATTTTTGATAACAAAGTCAAGTTCTTTTTCTAATTTTATCACACCTAGAGCATTTATTTTTGTTAAATGTAGGATTTTCTGGCTTATGATTTCATCCATAACCATACAAATGTTCTTTTTTAGCTTGTAGTAAATGTTAGGAAGCATGACGTTTTCATAAGGCTGCAGTAAGTACTCTAGTTTTTTAATGAAATCTGATATTTCTTGCAAATTGGTCAGATCAGATGGATTACAAACATATCTGAAGTTAAACCCATGTGCATTAACACCAATATCACTTATCAAAGGCAATTCTAATTTGTTATTGCTATCTTTATTCAAGTCTATAGGTATCTTTGAGCTGCTATTCAAAATATTCAAGCTAAAATCGTACAGATTATTCAAAATACCAATTTGAAATATCTTTTCTGCATAATTATCTATGATTTTACCAATGTATTCATTGGATCTTTCCATAATAAAAGTGATTTTGTTTGATAACAACTCGGCATTGTCATTAAAAACAAAAGTAGAACTTATGATGGTGCTAGTCAAGTTTTCTTGAGAATTGTATTCAGGTTCTAACAACTCATCCATTAACAATTGTTGCAAAACGCCCTTGACTGATGCTATGGTGTTCAAGTAGATCAACAATAAGTGCAAATTCTTCATATTCAAATCATCGGTCACTTCATTACTGATTACAAAACCCTTATTCTGCTGAGTTGCGTTGTTAATAAAGTTCTTTCCTAGCTTTACAGCTTGTTGTTGCTGTTGAAAAATTGTCTGCGTATATTGTTGTATATTAAAAATACTTTTGTTCTCATTGCTTGGCTGTTGCTCGTTTGAGTTTGTGGAATTTAAAGTATTTTGTAATTCAGCTAATTTCTCTTTACTCAAGTATTGTTTCAAGTCTGTTGTTACTATAGACATATCACCTATTTTATTCAACATTTGTTTTATAAAACCAGAGTTTATGAAGTGTGGGAAACATATGTTTTGTAAAAAACTTTCAAAAAATTGAAAATTACCTGCGTTGATAAATAAAATCAAGAACTTCTTGAAGACTATTGAAAAGTCATCAATAATGGAAGATACTGGATAATCTTCTTGGTCTTGATCTAAATCAACTCTTTCAAATGAATTAATGTATCTGTTTATATCAGGGATGTTTTCCATTTTGAAAATGATATTCAAGCTCATTGTAACATTTTGTTTCAAAATATTAATAAAGTTATCATGCTGATGTAATTGATAAATCTTCTTATTGACTTGACAGTTGCTTAAACATACAGGTTTATCAACAATTTGCCTTTGCTGGGCATTTGAAGAAAATGAATTATACTTTAAGCAAAAGAACTTCTCAAACATATTCCATACTCCTATTATTTCAAACAGTTTATTAATGAAACTTTCTAAATTATAATCATTTCCACCAAAGTCTTCATATTTCAAATCCATTAGGTCTATTTGCATACCAGTTTTTTCCTTGATCAAAGAATCTAAAGACATGTCTATAATCAAACTACTTTGTACATCTAGCTCTACAAGTATACCTTCCATAACCTTCATCAACCATGATTTATCTGAGTAATAATTTTTTAAAATTTCTAAATGAGTATTTATTATAGCACTCGTAACTTTCAACAGCTGGAACAAAGATCCGTGTATATTATCGGATTTAGATTGGGTAGTAATGATATCTCTTGATGCATCCGAAATAATAGATTGAATGTATTTGGTATATTGATCAACACCTGTTTGATTTTCATTCAATAAAGGAAAAGACTTCAACGCATGGTCTAAAATTTCAGAATACTTGAATTCTATTTTGTTTTTCGTAAACGATTTTTTACCTTTTTCTAAGTTCTTGGATGATTCTATAAACAGCTTCTTGGTCAAAGCTAGTAAAAATCTAAAAGTATTCTTAACTATATTTATTGGTTCATCTGGTATTTCTATGCAAGGTAAAATTTTGTTTGCAAAGGAAGTGTTTAAAATATCAAACTTCTCAAGTTCTGGAAAAACTTTTTTAACTTCAATGTCTAAAAGACTGTATGATTCACACGTTTTAAATATCAATTCATACTCTGATAATATCAATTCGGTGTTGATTTCTTCAATATTTTCAAAATATCCCAAAAAAGTATATTTTAAATTTAAATTTTTCAATAGAGTTGTTATATTGCTGTTTAATTTTACTATAACTGGTTTAATGAAATATAAACATTTGATATAGTTTCTGACCAAGGTGATTTGTTCATCTTGTTTTTTGCTTGTTAAAATAATACCTTTTAGATGATCCAGATTCTCATTTTTTTGCTTTAATAGTTCAGTTTTCTCATTTTGCTGATATTTTGAATAATTTAAACCAATGGAAGTTTTCTGTAGTTCTATATTTCTTAAAAAATTTTCATAGTTTGGAATCATTACTGTGTTTATAATGCTGGTCAATTCATCTTTACATTCAAATTTAAGTGATTCTAGACTTTTTGAAATACTTATCAATTCATCTGATGTGCTTGCTGTAGGAAGCTGGTTCTTAAGAATATCATTCAATGATTTTTCATATTTGCGAATCATTTGTTCATAGTAATGGTAATCATTATTGTCATGATCAACAACGGCATCCATGCTTTTTAACGAAAAAAATTAGGAAAAAAAAAAAAAAAGGAAGGCAAGCTTAGTTTCAAATTCAAAGATTAATTTCTTTTCTCTTGGGCTGCTTCTTCCGAATCCAACAAAGAACATAAAGTTTCAATTGAATACTTTCTATGTTGCCTATGAACAAAATGAAAAAAAAAAAAACGTGTTTTGAATATAATAAGGCGAAATAATCAAATGAAAATGGTACTTTTGAAATAAACGCTACCATGTTTTTATTTGCTTATATCCGATAGATTTTTTTATAGCTGGTTTGCCGTTTTGGGAATTTGTACAGTTTTAACCATTGTTACTCTATACACCATTTTTGTTTTGGTTAAAAAAGCCGAATTTACAACCATTTTATAAAATAGAATTAAAAATCATATAATTATTCTTTTTTCGTTTGAAATAATAATAAGACTTTTTAATATATACTTGTACATATCATTATCTTTATCTAATCTTTTTTTTTTTTTTGTATTTTTTGATTTGTTAGTGTTTCATTTGATTAATTATTGTGTTATTTAATATTACTATGTCTTTTTATGTTTTGATTCCATTATCGGTATCGAACTTAAGCAGCTTCTTCGTAAACTTCTTGTTCTTCTTCTTCTTCAGGAACTTCTTCATCTTCGTAGTATTGACCACCAGTGAAGGACAAAGTAGGCTTAATTTGAGCAGTATCTAAGGTCCAGTTGGATAAGGCTTGTTCAGCATCAACAATGATTTGCTTGGAAGCTTCGTAACCATCATAAGCAGGTCTGGTTTCACCAGGAACAACAGGAGAGTCATCTAATAATTCTAACATAGCCTTACCGTAACCAGCAATCAAAGCTAATTTTTCAGAGTGTTCAATGATGGAGTCGAATTGGTAGTTGAAGGCAGCTCTGACTTTGCTTCTGGTGATGTTGGACAATTGAGCTTCAGCAACTAAAGATTCAGCTTCAGCTCTGATAGCTTCTTGTTCTAAAACTTCTAATTTAGGGGATTGTGGATCCTTGTATTTTAAGTAAGCAATCTTGTCTGAGATTTTATCTTTTCTGTCTCTTGAAGGTTGAACAGACTTTTCGATATCTCTAATAGACTTCAAAGTTAATCTGTATTGATCATATCTGTCGATAAATTGGTCATCAAGCTCAGAAATTTCATAAATCAAAACACCTAACTTGTCAGAAATGTCAGAAACATCATCGTCATTTTCTAAACCCCAAATGGATAATTGTCTGGCAGCAGACTTTCTTTGGTTGGCAACCAAATCCAAAGATCTTAAAACATTCTTTTCAATCTTGATTAGTTGGTTCAATTTTCTGGATAATTCTGGACCAAAAGAACCGGCAGCTTGTTTTCTAAAGTTATAAGCTAATCCTCCCTTACCAAAGAACTTTGACTTGGTCGAGGATTTTGGTGGTGGTGGATTTTGTAATTGTGCGGCTGTTGGTGCTCTTTCGGATCTTAAAGAATAGGTTCTATTCATTTTGTTATATTGTATATAAGTGTTGGTTCTTGGTTTCTCTATTGGCATCAACAGAACCAATTAAAGACTTAGCTATTAACTTCAATAAACATTCAACTTTTCAATTCAGCATATTTTCCCCTTAAAAAAAAAAGGTTACAATCCATAAGAATGCGATATATAAGGAAAATTTTTTATTCGTCTTTTTTCCTTCTTAAAAATGCCAAAATACGCCTTTTGCAGAGGGGAAAAAACTAGGGGTGAGTTCATCATCATGTGCGTGTTTTAAGGGGAGAGTTGCCCTGTCGTAAAACACCAAAAAAAAAAAAAAAACAACCCGAAACGGCAACTACAACTACGTATTTCTATTCGTCATTAATTAAAGCTAGCAATCTTGCCTGTTCCTTAGCATCGCTTTTTTTGCCTAACAAATCAGAGTCCGGTTTGATCCTTAATTTTTCCTTTACTATGGGGAAATTTAATAAGCCTATGTGTTCGCCTTCTTTACAAGCATCACCCTGGCCGCAAAAACCTAATAGGTATTTCGGACATAACCTACAACGGATGTGTTTGAACTTACATTGAGGCCCCATGTAGCAAAAGCCTAATTTATAGGACTCACACACCTGTCTGTATCTGAATTTTCTTCTGATTTTACCGGTTTTTTTGTTTTTCAGCTTCACTTTGCATTTGATTATTCTTTTGTCCTTTAGGAGTAACTGCACCATTTTTTCGTCTTCTTCCAAGGCAGGGTAATTATTCAGTATTCTGTCGTTTATCACGTAATCGCCGGATGCTTTGTTACTGAGTATGAAATCTAGCTCCGGAGATAAGTCCTTTTGGGCTCCTATTCCCAATGACGACTCTCCTCCTGCTGTACCCAAGTAAGGAGATATTAAGTATCCATTGTCCTTATCCATATGCTGACTCAAACATTCTTTTCTTCTTTTTATTTGATTTTTAGCCAAAAGCATCTTTTCCTCTGTTATTTTATCTATAATTTCTTGTTTTTCTTCTTCAGTCATGTCTTCTTTGATCAATGAATCCAGCTTTTCGTCTGCTTCATAAAATCTTTTGATTTGGGAATCTTCATTTCCTATCAGCAATCCTGTACATGTCCCATGTTCTTGATAATGTGAGCATTCAGGCATCTTTCTCAGATTGAATTCATGCAAATACTCACATTGATCATTTTTTTTACACAGCCCTTTAAGCCAATGCGCACACACAAGTTTATTGAATGATTTTCCTGATATGTGTTTCCCAAAAGGACATACTGAATTTAATCCATATTCTCCATTGGTATTTGCTGCATTGGCATCACTGACCTTGGCTGCATTTTCTTCAGTGTTCGTGCCCTTGTTACCCAAAAACCAATCTGGGTCATGTCTCTCAGGTCTTTTATAGTTATAGAACGGACATGCTCTTATGTCCACTCTTGGATCAAAGTTATACATGGTATATAGTTTATCCTGGAATTTAAACTTGTACTTTTTCTTTGAATTTTCTTTTACTAATGTGTTTGTAACTTTGTTATATAATTTCTTTTTGCTTAGTGGCTTTTGAACTATATGTGTCACTTTCGATACCTTTCCTTGCATTGGCATCATTGGAAACAGTGGCTGTCCCATCATTGGCATATTCATCGATGGTGTTTGCATATTTCCTGGTGTAATGCTTTTATTGTAGGAGCTTTTGTTATATCCAGACATACTGTAAAGATTATAAATCAAATGCTATTTGGTTTCCTGGGGCTTTGTAACAAGTATGTTGTTTTGTCTAATAACATATTGAAACCTCGTTTCATTAAAGCTCATTTTCAAAAGAAAAAAATTTTTCCTCTTTTCAAAAAGGCTGTTTTTCAAAGACTGCACGTGACCAACATTTTACTTTTTAATTATATAAACAATTTGACTGTAATACAGATACAAAATAAGTGCTTTTAAAAGTAACAAAAGTATGAAAAGAAACAATTTTGAATTTATTATAATTCTCTAGTAAGCATTACTTATTTATTTTTTTTTTTAAAATTCAAATATATACAAAAAAAAGAAGAAAGCTGTCCCTAGCTTAAGCAGTGAAGGCCATAAAGAAAGTCAATAAACCAGCACCTCTGAATACAGGCTCCTTACTAATAAAGTTAATAAACTTATTACTTGAAGAACGTATTTTGCCAAAGAAGTTATTAGTTGAGTTGAAAGTATTCAACTTTGGTAATCTGATAATATTTCTGGCAGCTAAAATTTCCAGGAAAATAGCGGTTACAGTAATAAAGTAGCCTACACCTCTATAAAAGTACTTAACAGTTGTACCACCAACCAATCCAAACAAACACCCAACAACAACTTCTCTATAAAGCTTGTGTCTGTGGCTTTTTGAATTTTTGAAATTCTCTGTTTCAGTAATAGGCACAACTCTTTGTTCTTCTCCAGTCAATTCTCTTTTGATATGGTTACCCGAGTCAACAATGCTGTCTAACGAAGATCTTGTTGCGTCCAAAGGATCATTTTTGACGGTTTGTTGCAAATTGTACACTCCATATCCACCAACTGCAAACAAAGACAACAAGGTGTATCTTGCTGAATTAAAGCTCAAAGGTTTTATGTGCGATATAGGTTGTTTCGCGTTCAAAATACGCTTGCTTATAGAAAACTGTCTGAAGGAAGTCTTTAAAGTATTCTTTTGGAATACTGAAGATGATTTGATACAAGATGTGAACATGTTGATA